>Ga0123388_1051906_pt1 | contig 33406 bp, 32 predicted proteins | sample T0HHNO3metaT_FD_89916 | JGI IMG/M metagenome (GOLD analysis project Ga0123388, IMG submission 89916) | Methane-oxidizing artificial microbial communities from Washington, USA to study methane cycling - T0-HHNO3 metaT (Metagenome... | ecosystem: Engineered > Modeled > Simulated communities...
ACTTCGTATAATGTATATTATGTAAAATATACTCTGAAGTATATGAGGCTGCAAACGATGATATTTACAATGAATCAAACATAGCAATCAACAGACAATAAAAAAGCCACCTTTTGAGTGGCTTTATATTTAGAGCTTAATTTCTAAGATGTATGGCATACAGTCGCACAGTAAGCACATCCGTTTATTCTTGCCAAACGATGTTGTGATTTTGCGTAAGCAACTGCATCATGACAATTTGAGTGATAACCTAAGTCTATTTGGTTTTCAGGCCGTGGAAAAGTGTAAATGTTGCAAGGTACAGTCTTATTGTGTACCTCATGATCACCATTGCTTTGTGCATTTCTGTTAAGTACGTATTGCGGCATGATATTAGTCCTTTATGATAAAAATTTTAAAAAGAGGACAAATCAAGCAACAAAGATTCAAAATTTTTACAATTACGTTGAAAAAAATTTAAAATCTGTTTAGTATCAAGCTTCCCAACCGATACGTTAAATTACTTGACGTGTCCACTAAACCCAAAGACTGTTAAATACTTTCTTTGGGTTTTTTCATTTCAAACATCAAGATGTATGAGTGAAAATAGAACATTAACACAACTTATTGTGTTTCGTTAAAATAAGTGGAGAAATAAAGCATTATTTTAGCAAAACCTTAGGTTTACCATTAATATTTAATTAAAATCGTTCACAGAGCGTTAAATGATTACTTAAAGGTAATAATAAAATTCAACTGTAGTTGGCGAACCGGCTCTGCTAAAACTTTATCGAGGTTATCAGCAGATGATTTTCGGTGACTTACTAAGTACTTACAAACAGCATTAACATGCTCAATAGGTATACCTGACTCAACAAGTCTAATCTTTTCTTTTAAGACGGCTCTATAGTAACGCCTACGCTTTGCTTTATTGCGCCCTTCAACCCTTATCATCCAATAAGGAAAATGCAAATTGCCAGCCCATTTAGGTATTTCGGTTAAAGCTCGATGTTTAAATCCGTAAATCATTTTTATTATTTATTAGTTCTTATTTGACCTAAATTTTATATGTTTTGGTTGTAAGTCGTCCGTAATATAAATCTAGCGGACGACAAACTTAACGCTCTACGCGCTAGCGCACGCTTAAACATTAAGTACGCACTCTGCAATAAAAAAGCCCAATTAAGGGCTTGATTAAACAAAACACTGAAAACGCCCATTTAAAGGCAATACTATCTAATAAAACGTTTAATCGAATGATCAACACTCAACTTACCAGCGCCGTTTAATAGTAATGGTATGAACATGATTATGTACAAAAGCGGTAATTTGTAATTGCCGAAGCCGTCTTGTTCGGAATCTGAAATGCGATAGCCTTTGAGCAGTTCTGACAGCGTGTTCCAATGTTCTGGCCAATGAACGGCGGCAATGGCGACGATGGTTAAGATAATGAGTGAGATTGAGAAAAATCGGGTTGCTATGCCAAAGGCTAATGCAAATGCGCCGACGATTTCGAAAAAAGTGGCGATATGCCAACTGATATCTGGCGGTAATAGATTGAATGGAAAAGGGAAATTAATGTCGGCGAACCAATTGATGCCGTGTAGTTTTTCAAAGCCCGCCTCGCCAAATTCCCACGCTAATATAAGCCTTAAAAACAGCTGCGGCAGCCATGAGCCTAGCGCTTCGAGCTTTTCACTGATGATTTGGTATAAATTGATGGACTGATTGAATAACGACATTTTTGAATCCCTTAATATAATTGTTGGTTTAATTAAAGGATTAGTCGATTCAAATTAAAAAGCCTTACATGACTTTTTTCATATCCATTTTAGGGTTTGATGATGGTTTGTTATTAACACTTTTTTTACTTAAATATTGATAATAAAGCCGAATTCCAAACAGAATGATTAACACAGCGGCATAATAAAATGGCTCCGTAACGTCTTTTTTGACCAGCCACCAAAAATGCAAGATAGCCAGAATGGCAATTACATAAATCAATTGATGTAATTTTTTCCAGTTCTTTTTCAAGCGTTTGATCATATAGCTATTGGAAGTTACCGCTAATGGAATAGTCAGCACAAATGCGCTGAAACCCACGATGACATAAGGATGTTTGATAATGTCTTTGACAATATCCGCCCATAAGAACGAATAATCCAGCCAAATATAGGTTGTGATATGCAGGCAGGCGTAAAAGAACATCCATAAGCCGAACATTCGTCTGAGTTGAATCTGCCATATCTGCCCTGTCAGCAAACGAATTGGCGTCATGCTCAGCGTAATTAACAGGAAAACCAGCGCCCAAGTGCCAGTAGAACGTTCTACAAATTCCACTGGATTCGCACTTAAATCATCATGAACACCTAACCAGATAAGACGTGCTAATGGCAAAAGTGCAAATATCCATATAGCGACTTTTAATAAAATAATAGTCTTTTTATTCATGCATTTATTTTAAATAGTTAATAAGTTAAAACGAATACTTAACCATTAAAAATTAGAAGTTTTTCTTTAAATCTAAACCTGCATACATCTGACCAACTTGTTCTGTATAACCATTGAACATTTTGGTTTTGATGCGTCCACCAAACAAACCGCCACCGATTGGTTTTTCTGATGATTGCGTCCAACGTGGATGATCTACTGTTGGATTCACATTGGCATAAAAACCATATTCACTTGGCCCTGCTTTTACCCAAGTGGTTAACGGCATTTTTTCAACGAATCTAATCTTAACAATGGCTTTCGAGCCTTTAAATCCGTATTTCCAAGGCGTGACTAACCGCACAGGCGCGCCATTTTGATTGGGCAGATATTCGCCGTACAAACCGACAGCCAGCAACGTGAGTGGATTCGTTGCTTCGTCCATCCGCAAGCCTTCGGTATATGGCCAATCTAATATCGGTGAACGCACGCCAGGCATGGTTAGCCGATCATTCGCTGAGATAAATTCAACGTATTTGGCGTTACTGGTTGGCTCTGCCCATTTAATCAAGCTAGCTAACGGCAAACCGACCCACGGAATCACCATTGACCAGCCCTCTACACAACGCATGCGATAAATGCGTTCTTCCAAAGGGGCTAATTTGAGTAAATCTTCAATGCTAATGGTTTTGGCTTTTTTAACATTACCTTCTATGCTAATCGTCCATGGGCGTGGCTTAAATAAAGTCGCTTCAATGGCTGGATCGCCCTTGCCAGTGCCAAATTCGTAGTAATTATTGTAAGTGGTGATATCTTCATATGGCGTGAGTTTCTCGCCTGCGCCATAAGCCGTTTTGCTGTAACCCGCTATTTTTTGCCGAGCACCAGCTTTAAACGTATTTTTTTCGATAGGTGTATTTGCACGCCCTGCTGTCTCATTTACTACGTCATTAGCAATGGTACCAGCTTGCGTTTTGCCAGATAAAAATAGCGCAGAACCCGCAGCTAAGCCAAAGCCAGCCGTTTTTAAAAAGCCGCGTCTGTCTTCTAACACTTCGCGCGGTGTAATTTCAGATGGCTGAATATTGCTTGGATTTAGCTTGGATTTGCTCAGAATAATCATGAATAGGTCGCCTTAAATTAACTGGTTTGGTCGCTACTTTTAAACTGGTAGTGATAAATCAGTACAGATGAATTAATACCGATTAGTCGTGACTATTTGATTTTCCTTACAGTTTTTATGTGTTAACTATCATTGTAATTAGAGAGTTATTTTTGTGCATTGATTTGATTCATTGAAGTCTGAACTTCAGCAATCAATTCAGTATCGCCAATGCTTTTCGCTATTTTTTCAGAATCGGCTAATAGTAGTTTTGCCGCGGCTTTATCGCCAATGATGGCTTTGGTTTGCGCCAAGCCTATATCGGCTTTGGCTTCGTAATAAGCACCGCCATTGTCTTTAGCAAACTGTACTAATTTCGCATAAGTTCTTTCAGCATTTTGATATTCTTTGGCCGCAATATAAATGCGCCCCAACTCCATACGTGAGTTTGCAAGCTGATCCAAAGTGCCAGATCTCTCTTGCAATAATGTGGCTTTTACCTGGTGCTCAATGGCCAAATCATGTTCGCCAGCTGCGTTATAAGTGGCAGCTAACCTTTCACGACTGTCCGCGCGCTCATTGTCATTCATTGCTAGTTTTAAGCCAGCTTCGTAGTTTGTTAATGCTGTTTTCAAGTCATTATTTAACGCATACGTTTCGCCAATCGAATTATAGTTAATGTGCGAAAATTTCTGATTATTCTCTTGCAAACTCATGGCTAAGCTCTTGTTATAACTAACAATTGCCGCATCATACTGCTTATTATCCCGGTGCAAATTACCAATCAACAAATTCGTGATGATCTGCTCAAAAGGCTCTTTTGAAACATTTGCGCCTAACTCAAACGCATTTAACGCTTGCGCATAATTGCCTTGCGCGCCCAGCACCCTGCCCTTACACAACAGCGCCTCACGATTTTTGGCATCAGATTTCAAGATTTCAGTTGAAATACTCATTGCTTTATTAATATCGCCAGCACTCAATGCCTGCGTGCAACTCACATTATTTTCAACACTGTTTTTTTCAACAACCTCTGCGGCGCTTAAATTAAAACTCATCATAAACAATGGGATAAATAATTTTTTAAATGTGTTTTCTAGGTTCATATGTAGTGTTTTCAGATGGCTGTTGTTTAAAATAAAGTTTTTTGCGTACGCGTTGAATCAGACGCATCAATCGGTGTATTAGTTGCTTGTTCGGTTAGATTTAAATCTTTTACTGTAGATAAGGCGGAATTAGCTGATTTAGGCAAGTCAGGTTTAGACGAATCAGGATTTTCAGCTAACAATTGCATTAAATCAGCTTCATCAATCACAGCGACTTTTAAGCTCAACGCTTTTTCTAATTTGCTGCCCGCCTCTGCGCCTGCCACCACATAATGTGTTTTTTTAGAAACGCTACTGGTGACCTTGCCGCCAGCGGCTTCAATCAACGCTTGCGCGGCATCGCGCGATAAATTGGGTAATGTGCCCGTTAAAACAAATACTTTATCCAATAACACACCGGTCGCTTTTTGCTTGCCTGCATTTTCTGGCCAATGAACGCCTAATTCACGCATCGATTCAATCACTTGGCGATTATGCGGCTCTGACAAAAACTGTAATAAAGCATCAGCCACAATCGGCCCGACATCATTCACTTGTAATAATGCGTCAACATTTGCATCCAACAAGGCCTGTAAATTGCCAAAATGCACACTTAAATCTTTTGCAGTCGCTTCACCGACATTGCGAATGCCTAAACCGTAAATAAAGCGTGCCAGTGTGGTGTTTTTACTGCTTTCCAAGGCGTTAACAACATTATTGGCAGATTTCACTGCCATGCGCTCTAAATTCGCCAACGTTGCAACGTCTAGCTTATAGATATCATCTAATGATTTAACTAAATTGGCTTCGACCAATTGATCCGCTAACTTATCGCCCATTCCTTCAATATCCATCGCACGGCGCGAAGCAAAATGCGTGATGGCTTGCTTACGTTGCGCGGGGCAAATTAAACCGCCCGTACAGCGCGCAATGGCTTCATCTAGTGGTCTTTCAATATGCGATCCACATTCAGGACAACTGCTTGGCATAGTGAATAATGGCGCATTTTCTTGGCGCTGGTCCAAAACCACAGAAACCACTTCTGGAATCACATCGCCTGCTCGCCGCACAATCACTGTATCGCCGATACGAATATCTTTACGGCGTAGTTCATCTTCATTATGCAACGTAGCATTAGTGACCGTTACGCCACCAACAAAAACCGCTTTCAACCTTGCCACCGGCGTAATTGCACCCGTACGACCTACTTGCACGGTGATATCTTCTACTAACGTTTGTGCTTCTTCAGCTGGATATTTATGCGCAATCGCCCAGCGCGGCGCGCGTGAAACAAAGCCCAATTCTTTTTGCTGGTTAAACTGGTTAACCTTATAGACAACGCCGTCAATATCAAACGGTAAACTTGCGCGTTTTTGGCCAATTTCCGCATAGTAATCTTGCAAGCCAGCAGCATTTAACTTAACACCGCGCAAATCGCTAACCGGCAAGCGCAGACTGGTTAAATAATCCATCGCTTCTGCATGTGATTTAAGGGCTGGCGTGCCAATCGCCTCGCCCAAACCATAAGCAAAAAAATGTAGCGGGCGCGTGGCAGTAATTTGTGGATCAAGCTGACGCAAGCTGCCTGCAGCGGCGTTACGCGGGTTAGCAAACAGCTTGGCGCCCAGCTTTTCTTGTGCAAGATTCAAACGCTCAAAATCACGTTTTAGCATGATCACTTCGCCACGCACTTCTAATAACTGCGGTGGATTAGGTGTTAATAATTTGGTAGGAATGGCACGAATGGTGCGTAGATTGTGCGTGACATTTTCACCCGTAAAGCCATCGCCACGTGTCGCGCCTTGAGTAAATACGCCGTTTTCATAGGTTAATGTGATGGCCAAACCATCAAATTTGGGTTCTACCGCATATTCTATTTGATCAATCCCTAAACTGTCGCGGATACGTTTATCGAAAGCTAAAAGCTCGCTATCGCCAAACGCATTATTCAGTGACAACATGGCTTGGCGATGTTTCACACTGCCAAAGCTGCTGATTGCACTGCCACCGACTCTTTGCGTAGGCGAATCTGCGGTGATTAATTGAGGAAATTGTTGTTCTAATTCCGCTAATTGGCGATATAAACCATCGTATTCGCTGTCAGAGATAGTTGGTGCATCCAGCACATAATATTGATACTCATGCTGAGCAATGATTGCAGCAAGTTCGGCTACTTGCTGGCGTGCAGTTTCTTCAGTAGCCATGCTGTAAGGGCGTTGAACGTAAACTAGTTAAAAAGGCGCATGCTGGCAGGGCTTCCGGGCATTACGCCACGCGCCACCATCGTTGCATGAATGATTTTAAGTTGCTGGCGAATTTTTTCCACCTGCAAATCACCCAATGGCTTTTGATTGTCGTCTACCAAATCAGCCGTCAAACTCATGCTCAACTTTTGCGCGATCAAAACCATTTGGTTGAATGCTTGTTCACAGTTGGGCACTTTAGGAATTTCCAACTGAAAAGTAATGGCTTTTAACACGCTATTACGCAAACTGTCCGCAGTAAAGGCTTGATGATTGGCTTCTATCGCGCTGAATAACGGGTATTTCGCGCTGAAATCCTGATAATAAAATTTACCATCATCGCTTAACACCATGCCATTAGCTTCTGCTAAACCTCTAAATTTTGTGCCGTGAATAGGCACCTCATTTTGTGCCACATGTATGTTGATCAATTGATCGACTTCAATACAAAACTGATCGATTTCGATGGCGCGTTGTAATACATCACCGCTGCCCTGCCACTCAACATGTGCATTCAATTCCAAACCCATATTTTCAACTGCATATTGAAATTTATTCAGTACATTTTTTGCTGCCGGACCGCCCCTGTCTGCCAACTGCAAACTACAAGTCACTTGTTTAAATGTTAATGCATTTACATCAATCTGAAGCGCGTTATTGGTATCGACTAAATGCCATTTATCGCTGTCATCAAGGCCATAGATCATTATCGGCAAACTAATATCATCAATACTTTCGACCATATCAACCAACGCTTGGTAACCAATATTTTTATTGGCGTATAAAACAGCGGTTAGATCGATTTGCGGATGTACGCTATTTGGCAATTGCGGCGGTGTATTGTCGATTTCACTGCTTTTAACTGCAGTGTTGATTTCGTTGGGTTCTACTAATACTTTTGTGGCAGTTTCTTCAGATTCGTGGATAGTTTTAGCTGGTTGATTGATTGCAGAATCTGTCAATCTAGAGCTTGATTCACTTTCAGAAAAGGTGTTAGTTGCAGCTTCCACTTCTGATTCATCACTGTCACTAAATCTAGTTGATTCAGCCACATCTTCATTCAAGCGAGTTTCATTAAAAGTCGATTTTAGATAAGGTTTTTCTTCTAAAACAGTGTCTTCTAACACATTATTTTTATAAACAACTTCTTCTGTTCGTGTTGGAAGTTTTTCCGAGACATTATTTTTCGACTCTATATTTACTGAGTCTTCAAATGCATGGTGTTTGATTTTATGCGGTACATCTGCCAATTCTTTTTCCACAAACGCATCGGTATCAATGTAAAAATCTTCGGCTAGCACATCTTTTTGCGGCACAATAAATTCGTTTGAAACTTGCTTATGCAATTTTTTCTCTTGCAGCCAGTTGTACACAACGACACCTGCAATGATAAACGCACCTAGAATAATCAATATTATTTGTAAATCTGACATAATTTTTAAAGCTTACTATTTAAAGTTTTAAGATTTTTGCTACTGAATTGCTTGGAACACATAACTATTGTGTGTTGAAATCGGGAATAATTCAAGCAAACATCGCAGTATCAAGAGAATGAATAGTTAATTTCTAATTATTGACTGTTTTGATGTGTTAACTCTGACACTTTATTGATTTAAAAGTCAACTTTGAAAACTGAGCGCCGCATCAATATCCACATCAACAATGCGCGAAACGCCTGATTCCTGCATGGTAACACCAATGAGTTGCTGCGCCATTTCCATGGTGATTTTATTGTGGCTGACAAACAAAAACTGTGTCTTTTCACTCATCTTTTTAACCATATGGCAGAATCGCTCGGTATTGCTGTCATCCAGCGGCGCATCCACTTCGTCCATCAAGCAAAATGGCGCAGGATTTAGCCGGAATAAGGCAAACACCAAAGCTAGGGCAGTTAACGCTTTTTCACCACCAGAAAGTAATTGAATAGTCGTATTCTTTTTACCTGGTGGCTGCGCAAAAACTTGCATGCCCGTATCTAGAATCTCATCACCCAACAGTTCCAATCTCGCTTGACCACCACCAAATAATGTTGCAAATAACTCAGCAAAATTCTGATTCACCGTATTAAATGTGTGCATCAATTTTTCGCGTGTTTCACGGTCAATTTTGCGAATCGCATCTTCTAAAGTTTCAGTCGCCTGATGTAAATCTTGCATCTGGCTATCTAAATAGGTCTTACGCTCCGTTTCAGTGGCTAATTCTTGAATAGCGGCTAAGTTAACGGCACCCAACTCCGCAATCCCTTGTTGAATCTGATTCGATTTACGCACCAAATCGCTGGTTTTAGCATTCTCAGCCAAGCCAATAGCCAACTCTTGCTCATTTTGACCATTTTCCAATAAACCTGCCTGACATTGCTCAAAACTTAAACGTGCTTGCTGTTCGTTCAAACGGCTTTGTTCTAAATTATCACGTAGTGGATGCAATTGCTGCTCATTTTGCATACGCACACGCTCAAGATTTTGCAGCGCTTGCTCTTGCTCTACCAAGTAGTTTCGCGCGCCAGCAAGCGCCGCTTCACATAATTGTTTATGATTAATCGCTTCAACAAGATTTGCTTTTAAAGTCGCCATCGGTGTTAACTCCAACACCTGCTCCGCCTCAGTTTTGCGTAATTCAAAAGCAATTTTCTCTTCATTATTCACATTAATTTTATTATTTATCTCAATGATTTTGTTGTGATTTAATTTCAGATTGAAGCTAATCTCTTGATGTTTTTTTTCAACTGTTTGTATATTTTCACGTACAGAAAAGTAAGCTTGTTCAGCTTGCTTTTTTGCTGCTTCGTCACTATTTTTTACCAATTCCAAAGCGTTAAGTGTTTTTGTGACGGCTTCTAACGCGTCTTGTTTAAGCGTTTTAGTATTTACAAGCTCTGCAAGTTTGGCTGTTGAGTTAGCAATATCCGCTTGAATACTTTTCTCGCGCTCTAGCGCAACTTGGCGCACCTGTTGCAGCTTGGATAATTCCAGCTGGCATTGATGTTGCGTTTGTGTGGCAGAACGCAGCTGTTGGCTTTCTTGTTGCTGTTGTTGACGCGCTTGAAGCAAATTACTCTCTGCAAGCTTTAACGCAGTATTTAATGCTTGCAAATCTGCGTGCAAATTAGGCAGTTGATTTTGCAACTGTTCAAGCTGGGCCTGTCGCTCTAACACGCCACTTAATTGTGAGTTTTCACCATGAAAAACCACGCTGTGGCTACTAAATACATCGCCTTCTTGGTTAACCAATGTTTCGCCAATATTTAAAGCGGCAATGGCTTTATTTTTAATAGCGCTGTTTTGATTATCTGCGTCAGTCAACAAATAAACTCCTGCCAACCAATCTTCTAAAATTGGCCGCAAATCGTCATCACAAGCTTTTATAATCGCCATCAACGGCGTTAAGTGCACACTTTGATTGTTTGGCGCTTGTTTATTAACGACAATTTTTTCTGTTGATCTGTAACCCATCACCAAAAAGCTAGGCGGCCTGTCACTAATCGCGTTTTTATCTGCAATCAAAGCATTCAGCTTCGCGCCCAATACCGCTTCTAAAGCCACATTCCAAGCTTCATCTACTTTAATTTTTTGCCATAATCGTGCATTTTTATTTAAGCTCGTACTTTGCAACCAGCCATCCAACTTGCCCGCCGCATTCAAAGACCGTTGCATTTTTTGCAGCGTTTGTAATTCTGCTTCTGCTTGATTACTAGCGCGTTGCGCTTGGCTTTGCTGATCGCGTAGCTGATTGATTACGGCTTGAAAAGTCAATTCATCCGCTATAATTTTTTGTACTTTCAACTCAATTTCAACCACGTTCTGTTGCGCATTTTGCAAAGCCAGTTCGTTGTTTTTTAACTGCGCTTCATCCGGTATAACCAAACGTAAAAAATCTGCTTCAACGCGTTGAATACGCTGCGTATTTTCAGCGATATTTTGCTCTAAATAATGCATGCTGCTGGTTTCAACCTGAATTTTTTGCTTGGCATTCACTAAAGCCTGTTGACTTTTTTGAGTCGCTTGATTGGCCGAATTTAGCGTCAATTGCTTTTCTGGCAAAGTCAGCTTTAATGCATCTAGCGATTGTTGAGATTGCTTTTCTAATGTAGTGGCGGCTTCTAACTCATTATTTAGTTGTGCTAAATTTTGTTGCAAAGCCTCGCTGTTATTCGCATTGCGTTCTAATGATTGCGCTAATTGCTGTAATTGCTGCGTCATGCGCTCACGCGCTTCTGTGTTTTGTTTGACTTGATTTTCGAGATTAGAAACGGTTGCATTGGCTTCGTAATATGCCGCCTGCGCCGTGTTAATACCTTCAGAAGCCGCATAATGCGCCTGACGACTTTGCTCTAAATCCGCTTCACTTTTTCGCAAATCAGCCATTTGCGATTCCAGTTGATTCACCAGCTTCTCAACCTGTCGCTTGGTTTTCTCCCATTCGGCACTGGCATCGCGTTTCTTTAATAACCACAACTGGCCATCAGCCAGCTTATAAGCGGCTTGTAGCGCATGATATTGTTGCGTGACAACCGCTTGTGACTCTAATTTTGTGATTTGCTTTTGCAGTTCGCGGCAAATATCTTCTACTCGCGTCAGGTTTTCGCGTGTATCACGCAGGCGCAACTCCGTTTCGCGGCGGCGCTCTTTATATTTGCTGATACCAGCCGCCTCTTCTAAAAACACACGTAATTCTTCAGGCTTGGCTTCTACGATGCGAGAGATGGTGTTTTGGCCGATGATTGCATATGCGCGACCACCAAGACCTGTTCCTAAGAAAAGATCAGCCACATCGCGCCTACGTACGGCTGTATTGTTAATATAGTAAGTTGAGCCTTTTTCACGCTCAATTACGCGCTTAACGCTGATTTCTGCATATTGGTTCCATTCGCCGCTGGCTCCACCAAGGCTATTATCAAAAATCATCTCAACACTGGCGCGCGAGATGGGTTTTCGATTAGACGACCCATTAAAAATCACTGCATCCATCGCATCCGCACGCATTTCTTTGGCGGAAGATTCACCCAAAACCCAGCGCACCGACTCCATCACATTGGATTTACCGCAACCATTCGGGCCAACAACTCCTACGCGCTGTCCGTGCAGATGGATAGTGGTTGGGTCTACAAAAGACTTAAAGCCAGCAAGTTTTAAATGAGTTAAGCGCAAAAGTGAGTAATTTAGATTAGATAATTTAGTTTTATTAAGGTGTTAACCTATTTTACATGCGTCTAACTTTATATGTGTTTTCATAAGAAGCATTTTATAATAGCGTTATTATTTGATACGAAAGCCATTATGTCTAGCACCGCGTTACACGAAAACGTCACCATATTGGGCGATTTAAGCGCGCAACCCTCTAAAACGCTCGAAACATTCCCTAATCCGAACCCGAATCGTGATTTTCATATTCATATGGAAATCCCGGAATTCACCTGTCTTTGTCCAAAAACAGGTCAGCCAGACTTCGCGGTTATCTATTTAGACTATATTGCAGACCAGCTTTGCGTAGAGTTAAAAAGCTTAAAACTGTATATCGTTTCTTTCCGTAATGAAGGCTGTTTTCACGAAGCCGTCACTAATCGCATCTTAGATGATTTGGTCTCAGCTACACAGCCAAAATTTATGCGTGTAACCGCTAAATTTTATGTGCGTGGCGGCATTTTTACTAACGTGGTTGCAGAACATCGCAAAACGGGCTGGCAGCCATTACCTAAAGTTGATTTGCTACAATTTGAATCGCAAAGTAATACGCGCGGATAATTACACATTTGGGCAAAAATGCGTTGACAATTACCCTGCCCATCTTTAATATTGCGCCTTCGTTGAGTTGGCGCTTTAAATCAAAAGTTACTTAACGTGCTGTAAGTGGTTGTTTGGGGGTATAGCTCAGCTGGGAGAGCGCTTGCATGGCATGCAAGAGGTCAGCGGTTCGATCCCGCTTACCTCCACCAAAAGCTGTGATTAATATAGCTTTAAGATAAAATACTTCTTAAGAAATTAATCGATTTGTAGTAAAATGTTGTTGCGTTAAATAGTAAGTAATTCTTAGGTCCCCATCGTCTAGAGGCCTAGGACACCTCCCTTTCACGGAGGCGACCGGGGTTCGAATCCCCGTGGGGACGCCAATTAAGTCACAAGTGACTGATTCGCAATAAAATTCACGTAAATCAATAAGTTACAAACTCCAAGTGTTACACATAACTGATACACTTGAGGTATGACTTTGCCTATTCAAACACACCTTATAACTCGGAATGGTACTTACTATTTCCGTAGACGTATTCCGTTAGAACTCCTCGCATATTACTCCCCCAAACTAGAGATAATCTTTAGCCTTAAAACTAAAGACCTTAGGGAAGCTGAACGTCTATCAAGGGCTGAGGATGTTCGTCTTGATATTGAGTTTGAGGGATACAGGAATAACACAACCATTAAATCTATTGATTCAATATCCAAAGAGGACATTAAGAATCTAACAGACGCTTGGAAAGCTCATATCCTTGAAGAAGATGAAGAAGCTAGAACTGATGGACTCTCAGAGAGAGACTTTAGGAAAATAAACGAGTCCCTCGAGATTGTAGATATCGGAGGTAAGGCAGCCCTGGCAAGAGGCGATACATCTACAATCAAGTTTGAAATGTTAGATTTCTGTGAGTCTCATGGATACCACATTCTTGAAGACTCTATTGATTACAATAAGCTTGCTTACGCGTTTCTAAGAGCATCAGTAGAAGCAAACTCACAGTTAATGCTTAGACATCAGGGGGAAATCGTTGAGACTCCTGAAGCCCCTATTATCAATCCTGTAAGTAAATCCACTAGCAAGTTTGATACTCTGGAAGGTCTTAGAGATTACTGGATAAGCCAAGCTACTACTCCTCTATCAAGAACTGCGATTGCTGAAGCCAATACTATGATTAAAAAGGTCAGGGAGATGCTAGGAGACATCAAACCTAACGAGTTCACTAAGAGCCATGTAATTTCTCTCAAAGACAAAATGCTTGAAGCTAAATCATCACCTGCAACCATTAATAAAGGCAGAGGAATACTAGCAGCTATCTTCAGTACCGCTGAGAAGAATCTTAAGATACAACACAACCCATTTAAGGATATGACTAAGCTCTCGATACCTGAAAGAGAAGTTGATAATCCCTACACTGTTGCAGAACTACAAAGTATTTTTAACTCTAAGGTATTCACGCAAGGTTATCGCCCAAAGAGATTTAAGGGCGAAGCTGCTTTTTGGATGCCGTTAATCGGGCTGTACACCGCTGCAAGACTGAATGAAATAGGTCAGCTATATATTAATGACATTGGTGAAGATGAGGGTATTAATTACATTCTTATTCGCCCAGAGTTGACTACAGGGCGCACGGTTAAAGACGGTAAAAAACGAAGAGCGCCTATCCACCCTGACCTAATTAAAATGGGTTTCTTGGATTATGTCCAAGCAAAAAGAGAGTGTAAAGAAATTCAACTCTTCCCTGAACTAAAAGTGACTAGAGTTCAAGGAAAACTCGCAGACAAATGGGGTGAATGGTGGAGTAGCTACGTACGAAAGGAGCTAGGGATTACGCGGGTTCCGATGCCTTTTCATGGACTAAGACATGCATTCTCAGACCATAGTAGACGTTCTAAGATGGCTTATGATTGTCAAATGAGAATCGAGGGTCACTCTATGGGTAACGTGGGGGATAAATATGGAGCTAGACTATTCCCTCTTGATGCACTTAATGAGGAAATGCAAAAGTTAAATTTTAAGGGACTCGACTTAAGTCATCTGAAACGATGAAATAGTCTTTATTTCCGACAAATCATTGAAAACACTTTAATTTAATAGCAGTGCTTTGAAAAATTTTACTCATATAATGCCTAGGTGATTATCATAGTAAAAGCTAATCAAACATAAAGTTACAGAAGAGGATATATTTTGGCTACGCAAACAAATATAGATAAGTTGAATCAATCCATAAGCTCTTTTTTAAGCTTGCCTAAAGAAAGAATTTTTAGACCTGAGTTGGGCGTAGAATCCTCAGAGAAATTTTTATCAGATGTTCTAAACGACCTTTATGACAAAATCGCCGTTATACAACAAGTTGCTAAAGACGTAAGTAATACTCCTGTGCAAACAGTTACTGCACACTTAGACGCATTATTTAATCACTTATCATCATTTTCAGCTTTGAATAATCAAGACTTCGTTGCACAGAAACCTAGTGTTGTCGAAAATGTATACGCAAATATAGATGCAATTTTAAATGTATGGCCGCAATTTTATATAACGCACCTCGAGCTTTTCCCAAAGGAATCTAAGGAACAGAAAAGCCATTCAGAAGCTATTGCTCTAACTGAAGACATAAAAGCTAAAGCAAAATCCGCTGATGAGACCCTTGAGTCACTTAAGCAAATAATCGAAGAAACAAATCAAATAAAAGAGGCAGCTAAAAATACCGCGCAAGGCGTGTCGGTTATAGATGCGCAAAAACAATTCACATCAGCGCAAAGCAACCTATATCTTAAAATAATCATTGCATCCGCTGGCGCAGCCATTTTCTTAATCTGGTTCTTTGGATTAGCTTTTTATTTCCTCAATGCAGCGGATAACTTAAACGATGAATGGACATGGAAAATTGCTTATCATGCGAGCATCAGAGGTGTTATCTTGGCATCTATTGCAGCGATTTCAACCTATTTTTTAACAGTTTTAAAAGCATATTTACACCTCCTCGAACATAACTTACACCGACAAAGAGTTGCAAACAGTACTGAAGCATTCGTTGCAGCTGCCACAACCCCTGAACAAAAGGACTTGATTTTAGCTAAACTAGTAGAATCAGTAACTAACTTCGGAGACTCTGGTTTGCTTAAAGCTTCTTCAAATGATAGCCCTGCTTCTAATATTAACTTTGATGTTTCTGCTAAGACTTAGGTCAATTTAAAAACCACATAAAATTTCGTTTAGGTTACATATACGTAGGACGTTGAAACCACCCCCTCCGACCCCCTTTAAGTTAATCTCCTGGCAACCTAGCGATTCCTCCACTTACAAACCAAAGCTTAAATCCAATAGGTAACTTGGAATTTATCTCATCCTGTAGCTGTATTCTGATAGTCACTAGCAACCCATAACCAATGAGCTAGTGGATAAAGAAAAGCCCTCAAGGTAATCTCAAGGGCTTCGCTAGTGATGCATATTTACAATGCTTGTACACTCTTCTCGCGTGGTGATGGTGCAACTAGAGTTAAACACCAGCCACGGCTCTCAAAAACAAATCCGCTTTCTTTCGTTTTATTGTATGTAATGTATAACTTACCTATTTGAAATCCGTAGTAGATAGGCGATTCATCATGAAAAGTGAAGTCAGAATGTTCCGTGTGTTCGAAGGCTAATTCCATTCCAAATACTCTAATGTAAGTCATTATCTTTGCGTGTCCTAAGTGAATCTCTGAGGGAATCTAAGAGTTATCGCTAGACTATCAACAATTTATCACCAATGCAATAAAATATCCTTATAAATCAGTATCTTCGAAGAAACTATCTCCTAAAAGAGAAGGTTTACTTTAGGTAATAATTCGGCATGAGACTATGAACTATTGAAAATGCAATCGAGCTACAAGCCCTTAAATAATCACTAGCCAAGTAAGGATATCGGTTGGTAATCTTAAGACCTTCTAGAGGGCTTTGCAGCGACCTTAAGTTGTGGCTAACACACGCTGTACAGTGCTTACACCGATACTTAACTGTTTTGCTATTTTCAACATGCCTAAGCCTTCTGCCCTAAGTTTTCTAATGTGAGGCTCAGGATTCTCAAGGTTAGCAGGTCTCCCATGGGGCTTACCTGATTTAGTACCTGTTATTTTGCTTCTAGCGATACCTGAAATAACTCTTTCTTTAATGATGCACTTTTCAAACTCAGCAAACATGCCAATCATTTGAAACATCAATCTACCTGTTGGAGTCTCCGTGTTAATCCCTTGTTGATGTAGATACAAATCCACTTTGCTTGTTTGTATATCACCTAAAAAATTGACTAAGTCTCTTAAGCTACGCCCAAGCCTATCTATCGACCATGCCATTATCAGTTCATAATCTTTGCGGATAGCACCCTTTTGTAGCTTATCAAATGCTGGTCTTTGGTCTCTGCCCTTACCTCCACTAATTGCGTGGTCTACAAACTCACCTACAACAATCCAGCCCATTCTCTCAGCGACTTTTCTTAACTCAATTAGCTGATTATCTGTAGTCTGACTCTCGGTACTCACACGGGCGTATAGAGCTACTCGCTTTGATTGTTTAGTCATGGTTATAGAATCCTGATTAATGTGATTACACCCATACTAAATCAATTGTTTTGGTATAGTCAAGTAGCATAGATTATGGTCTAGGTTTTATGCGACTTCTAGAGGGTTAGTTTTAAGGGGTTTTAGTATGGGGTGATTTGGTCAGTCTTTATGAACAATCAATTACTTACAGTTTGAATGGCACACCTTAGTAAAGACAGTCATAAATGAGCTTTTACAATGGCTTACAGACTGAACTGTACATCTTAGTAATACCCCCTCAATTTTTAATCAAATCTGTACAAGGAAATAATGCAAAACACTAATGAAATAAAGGTCATAAGAAGCTTCTCACTACCGCTGGTCACTTTCGAATATCTAAAGAAATTCCAGCGAGAATACCTAGAGACTCACCGAGCATCGATTAATAACAGCCAGGCGATAGCAGTACTGCTTTCTGAGCATGAACTGTTGGTTACGCGGAGTAAGTAAGAATGGCTGCTAAGACGACTAAAGATACTATGGGCTGGTTTAAGTTAAACGTTGGTATGTTCACAAATGAGATAGTTGGGTGGAGCGATACCCATGTAGCTATCTATATTAAGCTCCTCACACTTTACTGGTCTTCAGGGAATAAGTTACCTGAAATAAATAGTAGCCTCAATAGAAGGCTTGGCATTATTGATTCAGGTGGAGAAGTTGCACTAGCCTCAGTACTTAATGAGTTCTTTCCTCGTGATAGTGAAGATAAATACTTTCATGTTGAGTTGGATAGACAGTTAAATGAAACCATTGAGTCTGCTCGCTTACAATCGGAGAGAGCCAGTAAATCCCGTGGAAGCCGTATTAAAGATGAAGATAAACCTGATTTTTAATTATTCACTAGCCAACATTAGCCACTGCTAACCGATGCTAACCACTACTAGCCTATAGATAGATAGAAAGATACATAGATAGAAATATAGAGAGATAGATAAAAAGACATATCTAACTAACTCACACAATTGTTATTTGTATAACTATCCCTCTCTAATAACTCAAGTACACAGTTACTAATCTCTAAGGGTAATTCTTGAATTTACTAACTGTTATCTTGAGATAACCATTAGCTACTTACATCATTATTACTGTGTATATATATCTATGTCAGTTAACTTTTAGTCACCTATAAGTATTACTAGATACAAGTATTAAACCTTCAATACTCTTAAAGGTATTCACTTGTTTTCTAGTGATACTTATAGTGAATCTATCTCCTTCACACCAACTCTCTAATATGAAAATTTAAATGAACAATACCCCTCAAACATTACCTTGCCCACTATGTAATAACTCACACCTTGTACCAGTATCCCGTAACCGTTCCAAATGTAAGAGCTGTAAAACTTGGCTTCAAATCAATGATAGTGGTGATGCTTTACAAGACTTCTTTGCAGCCAAAGGTAAAGCTTATCTGAAAAAGAAAGGTTACTGATGTGCCTCCCGCTCGAACCTAAAACAGGTCTTCAAGTACCAGTGAACTATGAGTACCGAGACCTGAATGAAGACAATAAAGGGACAGGTGTACAGTTAGCATCAAGCATCGATAGACGTACAGGGATGCGCTTCGTTCTTAATGATGAAGGTCACGCAATGCGAGGCTTCAAAGGTACAGGTGCTCAGATTGTTGATGACGATGCGGGTCATAACCTTCCCGGGCATAGAGGCACAGGCGCACAAAGTATTTCCACTAATGAAGGACGTGACTTGGGGAATACACGCGGTACAGGCGTACAAATTGCATCAGGCAGAAAATAGCAAATAAACAATAGATTTCACTACCAGTCATCCTAAGGAGTCTTCATGATTCTTTAGGGTTTCTGTGTATGTGCATCTATTTTTTTCTGATTGAACTCTTAAGATTCCCTAGCGAAAAACCTTACTAGAAGCCATGTAAATGAACATCTCAAGTCGTCCTAGAGGTGAGTATAGGCAAGTAACTAATATCGTGTCAGATAGCGCAGTAGGCCTCTCTCTAATCATTATCTTATTGGATTTATATAGGCTTCTGTAAGATAATCAGAGTATGAATAAATACATAGTTCCGCTGCTAGTTTACCTCTCAATTTCTTCAGCAAATGCAGAGTTACTTCAAGCTAGAGTTGTGGGTGTAGCAGATGGGGATACCATTACTGTACTGGACGCTAATAACACTCAATACAAAGTTAGATTGGCAGGTATTGATGCGCCTGAGAAAAAGCAGCCTTTTGGACAGGTATCGAAGAGGTCACTTTCAGATTTAGTCTTCAATAAGGCTGTGACTGTAGATTGGTCTAAGCATGACCGGTATGAGCGTCTAGTCGGTAAGGTGTGGGTCAACGACCTAGATGCGAACCTAGAACAAATTAAGAGAGGCTTAGCCTGGCACTACAGCAAGTATAAGAAGGAGCAGGTATTCGAGGATAGACTCACTTATCTACATGCTCAGGAAGATGCTAAGACGTCTAAGGCTGGACTTTGGATTGAATCTAACCCTGTACCTCCTTGGGACTGGCGTAAACTAATTAAGTAATATCCAAATATTTCTGGAGGCATGGATGGATGCTCGTATATTGGCGTTAAGTAATGCTAAGGATTGTGAGGATTTTAGAAAAATAGCACTAGCAAATGGCTATGAAGAATTGGCCTATGAAGCAAGGCTAAGAAAAATTCAACTCAAAACAGAAGCATACCCAGTTTCCTCAATCGTTGAAAAAGAATGCATAGAAGCAATACATGCTTATGAAGAAGTGCTCCTCGATAGAAACCCAAAATCAAATGGAGCGAGAAGAACTTGGCCAGATATAAAAAGATTAGGAATCATTCCAACTGTAGAAAAAGCTGTAACTAAAAAAGCTGACCCTTTGGGGTACACAGCTCTTGTAGAAATGCGATTAGAGAAATTATCTTTCGAGTCAATTATTTTACGGTTTCCAGAAAGCTTTTCTGAAGCAGCCGTAAGACAATCTAAACTCAGAATTTCTAGTTTAATAGAAGATACGAAATCTTGGACTGATGAAGAACTTAAGGCATCAGTTATTGCTTATCAAAGTATGCTGCATGATGAGTTAGTCGGTGAAAAGTATAATAAAAAAACAATGTATGCCCAGTTAAGTAATAATTTCAATAGAACCCCTAAAGCATTTGAGTACAGGATGCAAAATATCTCCTATGTATTAAGCTTAATGGGACGTAGCTGGATAAAAGGACTCAAGCCAGCGAAAAATGTCGGGGCAAAGATAGCTGCAAAGTTAGAGGCAATTATTTGTGACCTTGAGAATATCCCAAATGCAAATAAAGTTTCGTTTGAATATTCTGTCCAGGAAGAGTTACGGAAGGTGGATAAATCCCCTCCTTTGGGTAACGAGTCTCCCAATGCGACCTTTAGAAACGTTGTTCAAATAAGTCGAGACCACAAAGTCAAAGCTTGGGTACTTAAAAGAGCAGCTGGAAAATGTGAGTGCTGTAAATGTGAAGCACCTTTTTTAACCTCTTCAGGTGAGCCTTTTTTGGAAGTGCATCATCTACATCATTTGGCTAATAAAGGTCGTGACACAGTAGATAATGCTTTAGGTCTTTGTCCAAACTGTCATAGAGAGTTGCATTATGGTATCAACTCACACAAACTGGTTGATGAACTACGGCAACTGTTGATTAGTTTCAAGGCAAGCTAGGATGTGTGCTGGACTCCGATATATTGAACCTTCAGATAAAGAGTGGAGTATTTATTTCCCAAATCCTAAAGCAGCTCTTCCGGTAGTCAAGAGTGACGGTAGTATTGAATGGATTAAATGGGGTAGACGTAAAGAAGAGCAAGCCCCCTTTGTGCAAGGAGGATGGGCTAGGTCAGACTCTTTGAGATTGGTAAATGGGAACGCTACAGCCCTACCCTTGTTCATTTAGCAGCTCATAGCTTTATGGAGAAAGATGCTGAGAAGGTACCCCACTGGATTGAAGTTCCACAGGGTAAATCTATAGAGGCTCTTGTGGTCAAGCATAATGATGAGCAGCGTGTCTTTGTGGTTACTGAAGATACACCTGAAGAGTTCGCTTGGGTTCACGATAGATGGCCTAGGTTGACTTCATCCACCACTATTTTTTGACATCTAAACTTTGGATTTCTATGGATACTCTTTTAACAAACGCAATCTCATCAATTCAACTAGGAGTCGAAGACTACAAGAATGAAGACCCTAGGCGTGCGTTATCTTCAATTCGTAACCTCAGTGCAGGTATCCTCCTATTGTTTAAAGAGAAGCTGCGGATATTGTCTGCAATAGACTCTAATGAAGTCCTAATTAAGCAAGTAATGCTGCCAGAAATATCTGATACTGGAGCAGTAAAGTTTGTTGGTAAAGGTAGAAAAACTGTAGATGTAGAACAGATTAAGCAACGTCTCACAACACTTGGCATTAATGTTGATTGGGATAGAGTCAACAAAATGATTACACTAAGAAATGATATCGAGCATTACCATACATCAGCCACTAGTAACACTATGAAGGAGCTCATCGCCGACTCATTTAATGTAATAGTGCCTTTCATTGATAAAGAGCTTGGCCTGAAGCCTGTAGACCTACTTGGAGAAGACACATGGCAAACATTACTGGAGGTTTCTACAGTTTATGAAGCTCATCTTCAAGAATGTATGAACGCCTTAGCTGAGGTTGATTGGACTTCCGAAACCATAAAAAATATTACTACGAAATTCCGCTGTCCTGAATGTAACTCACAATTACTTAAACCGCTACATGGTGATACTCTTGATGAGCTAGTGTTCTTCTGCGAGTCTTGTAGGTATGAGTCTTTATATGAACAGCTTATAGAGCCAGCAACATATAGTTATTATTTTAAGGAAGCTTATCTTGCCCATTCCCAAGGAGGACAGATTCCTGTTTATACATGTAGCAATTGCGAGAAGGATACTTATGTTATTGAAGCAAATTGCTGCGTTGCGTGTCATGAGGAGTTGGCCTATTCAACATGTAATGTTTGCGAAGCTTCTTTAACCCCTGAAGAACAAGACTTTGGCGGTTTATGTAGCTATTGTAGTTACAAGATGGAAAATATCAGAGAGGAAGACTAGCTATGTTTCTACATATTAATGGCAACTCAATCCAATCACCGCAGACCACCCTTTAAGTATATTTTTGAATCACCCTTCCATTATCTTTTGATTATCGTACAATAATCGAATGGAAGAAATTACAAAAACAAATAGAGGCGGTAAACGCTTAGGCTCTGGTAGAAAACCTTGGAGTCAATTCAAGGAACCCACTACGCCCATCCGCATACCTGAGAGTCAAGAACCAGTTGTTAGAGACTTCCTTGAGGCTCTCAAGCGTAAACAAAGACTTGAGCAATTGGACAATGTTGTCTCTATTGATGAGCCTTTAATCACGCATATTGAACTACCCTTATTCTCCACTAAAGTGGCTGCTGGATTCCCCTCTCCTGCTGATGACCACATTGAGAAACGCTTAGACTTAAACGATTACTTAATCAGTGAGGCTGATGCGACTTTCTTTGTACGTATCAAGGGTGAGTCAATGATTGGGGCTGGCATCTTTGATAATGATATAGCCATCGTAGATAAATCAAGACTGGCTAAAGTGGGTGATATTGTCTTAGCTGAAGTGGATGGTGAGTTTACAATTAAGTCACTAGCTAAAACTAAACACGGGTTACCTAGACTACTTCCAGCGAATCCTAAGTTTTCTCCTATTGAGATTACTGAGGATATGCAGTTTAGTATTGTGGGAGTGGTTACAGGAACAGCCCGTAAGTTTAAGTAGAATCAACCAAATCCAGTCACAATACATCTAAACGTTTATGTATAGCTTCTAACAAATCGTTCAAATTCCCAACTACACTTGTATTAAATGGAAGATTCGCTTCCTTTATTACAGAAGCAATAAATGCATCAACTCTAAAAATATCAACTTGAGGCAGATGAAAAGTATGCGAAATGTCGCCAAAGTCGCTCACTTTAAATGTTCTACTTGTACCACCTACGTACAAGGACTTTTGAGTTATGTGATAACTAACCGTTATAGCTGTTAAAATTGATGGAGCAGTTACCCATGATAGTTTGTCTATACTAATAGTAAACCCTAGATTTTCAGCCATTTTCTTAACAAAATTTACAGGCATGGTTTCTTTAATGTTACGAAATATACCATTCAACTTTTCTTTAATTTCCTTTTCATCCCATCCTAACAATTGACATTTTTCGTAGTTATCTTTTGTCTCAAAATAAAACTGTTGTGTTGAGCTTTGTAAAGAAGAGCCTATTTCACGTAAAAAAGATGATATGGGAATAATTCTATCCCACTGCATTTCATACCAAGCTGGCAATCGATTAACTTCTGAGAATGACTTTTCCAAAATTTCCATTACTTGGCTTTCAGAGTCACCATTTAATAAAGCTTTTAGGCAAGAACTTGCCTCATCATAAGTTACTGGATATTTATCCATTACCTCTTTAATTGACGTAGGGGAGCAAAGGTTTACATGGTTAATCACCTCTCTCTTTACTTCTCCACTCTTCGTTAGTAGTCGACGCTTGAACATTCTTTTTTGTTCTCGACCTGATTGAGCATTGATTTGCTCATCGATTATGCTCTTGAAACTAATAGACTCGCTTCTATCTAATTGAGGATACCATTTAGATTCATCGTTATGAAATTCCATTTTACTACCGTCATAATTTTCACTTAACTGGAAAATTTCATGCTCGAGTACATTTACGTAGCTGGTCAGACATTTTTTATTACATAATTTGTGAATGTAATTTAGTCTTTGTTTAGCAAACTCGACTGAGCCCTCATCCTTTGGAGCCGCTTCAATAATATGAATTTGACTGAAGCGAAATTCGATCAATCCCTTGCTTTGCAAATCTAATAAAGCGGTTTCAATTTTGACTAGTTCTTTAGAGCGTTTAAGAGGATTAGAGAGCAGGGAAATATCACTACTATCCAAGTAAACAATCAGAGATTTCAGTGACATTGCATTTGACCTTTTATTTACAGCCCCTACGTTCCCATTTATCCTTAGCTTTTGCATCAGCTTTAGTCTGCCATTGCATGTTGTCAGGAGTGTCAGAGCCTCCACATGCTAAAGGTTTTATATGGTCAATGACGTAGTTAGGACACGACCCTTTGTAACGGTTAGTTGCAGGGCAAGCAGTGCTTATCTTAAAGGCTTTCTTGGCTTTGTAACTGCGATTACTTTCAGCAGCAGAGTTTAGGCTGACTAAAGTTAATAGTAAGCACACTAGATACTTCATAGCTAAACTTCGAATTAAGTTTTATTGCTCAACAAAAACAGATGCACTGAACCCGCAATCAACACAGTTAATATTGTTGCGCCTCTTAATATCCACCTTTTATCTTCCCGTGTTTCTCCAAAGTATTGAGACGCAATAAAGCCAAGTAAAGCGCCTGTGAATAGGATAGCAGTTAATGTGAGTATGGTATTTAATATGGGTTGAAGTTGTGGTGACATGATGGTTGTTTTCTTATTAATTAGTTAATGGCTTAAGTCTTAGGAGACTCTGATGGATTCTCTAGGAGAAACTGATTTACATCATTTTGATTACATAAGCAGCTAGGACTTAAAGTATTGTCACAGCATGAAGTACGTCCACCACTACAACCACAGACACCCCCATGATGTGAGCAACAGCCTCTTTGAGCTACTTCTTCATTAGATGTAATTGTGACTGATGTACTTACGCTCAAACATTGACTATCAAAAGCTGTAGATATATTAGTAAACAGAATTAATAGTAAAGCGAACAATAGCTTTGTCATAGATTCCTCCCCAAGAATTAAACAATGCGTGCATCACTAGCGCATCAGATAATCTGCTTAATTGGTTAGGGTGTCAAACAAGTGGGATTGCTTTGAAAGAATTATTACAATTAGTGATACACTTAACTGTTACACACAAGCGCACATGAGAGATTTTAACTTACTGATTTAATTGAATTTAAAGTTTTATATTGGTAATCCCCGTGGGGACGCCAGTTAATCTTAAATGATTGATTCGCAATAAAATTCACAAGCATCAAAGACTTACACTCACCTTTTGGATACAAGGGGTACATTCAGCTACAGTTTGGTATGGATGATATGTCTATTCACGCTCTAACGATTACTACTTCCAATCTCTAATACCCAACAAGAAATACCCCAGCATTTTCTGCATCAGAGTTATCCAGTCTACCCACTAAATCTTCCGATACAGTACAAATTTTCTGTTTTCTTGCCATGCCCGTGTTTTCAGCTTCAGCCATTATCTCCACAATATTTCACCACTCAGCTTAAAAATGCAGTCATGCAGCCACATAACTTTTATTAGACTCTGCAACTTTCATTTTAATATGCGCCAGCGCTTCATCCACTTGGTCAATTAAAATCAAACATAAATCACCTAACTGCAAACGAGATAAGGCGGTATCAATAGCCAAGAATTCACCTTGAATCTCGTCAATCTTTTTTGTGCATTTGGCATTAACCAAGCCATGTTGTAATAACTTCAATACTTCGCCGTCTGCACGACCACGTTGGCATTGGTCTTGATACAAAATAACTTCATCAAAAGCATCACCCAATATCTCAGATTGACGACTAATATCTATATCGCGCCTATCACCAGCGCCGCTAATCACGACCAGCCGTTTATTTGCTGGAATATTTTCAACAGCATTGACTAATGCAAGAATCGCATCTGGATTATGCCCATAATCGGCAATGACGCTTGCGCCTTTGTAGTCAAAAAAGTTAAATCGTCCAGGTGCGGTTTGCGCATCATTAATGAATGAGCCAACTCCTAAGCGTATGATTTCCCAATCAACATTCAGTGCCCAAGCGGCTGCTACAGCTGCCATTGTATTTTCTATTTGAAATCCAATCGACCCTTTGCGGGTAATAGGCACTTCACTTAATGCAATTTTTTGCTCGAATTTTCCTTGTTTCGCTACGATAAATCCGTTATTGACAAATACTACCCTCTTCCCTTGCGCGTGATGAGTGGCCATGACCGGATGTGAAATATCATAGGCAAAAAAGGTGACAGACCCAATACAGGCACTAGCCATTTTTGCAGACATAGGATCTGCGGCATTAAGTACCGCAACGCCGTCTGGCGCTACATTCTGCACGATGACACGTTTCACAACTGCAAGGTCTTCCACAGTCGTAATGTAGCTTAATCCTAGATGGTCGCCCATGCCAATATTGGTGACAACAGCCACGTTACAGCGGTCAAACGCTAAGCCTTCACGTAATACACCGCCACGGGCAGTTTCAAAAACGGCAGCATCAACATCAGGATGCATCAATACATTGCGCGCACTTTTCGGGCCACTGCAATCACCTGTATCAATACGTTGGCCTTGGATATATACGCCATCTGAGTTGGTCATACCGACTCGCAAGCCTTTACAACTAAGGATATGTGCAATAAGACGTACCGTAGTCGTCTTACCATTAGTACCAGCCACGGCTACTAGTGGGATACGTCCATCATCATTGGCAGCAAACATCGTTGAAACAATCGCTTCTCCGACTGCACGCGATTTACCAAATGACGGCTGTAAATGCATACGCAGGCCTGGCGCGGCATTCACCTCAACAATGCCGCCACCTTGTTCTTGTAGCGGATGCAATACACTGTCACAAACAACATCTACGCCGCAAATATCTAAGCCAATCATTTCTGCTGCTGCAACTGCACTTGCGGCCAAGTCTGGATGAACATCATCGGTCACATCCGTTGCAGTTCCGCCAGTACTAAGATTTGCATTGTTACGTAGAATAACCCGTACGCCTTTTAATGGTACAGAATCAACTGTGAAGTTCTGCTTAGTCAAACTGGCTAATGCAATATCATCAATACGAATTTTTGTCAGTGACGTTGCATGACCGTTACCACGCTTTGGGTCATTATTGACTTGCTCGACTAATTCACGAATGCTTTGAACACCATCACCAATCACCAATGGCGCATCTCGCCTCGCAGCTGCAACCATTTGATTACCAACGACTAATAAACGGAAATCACTTCCTGGAATAAATCGTTCCACCATAACTTCCGTACTGATTTCTTTTGCCGCAAGATAAGCTACTTCCAGTTGAGCGCGAGTATTAATATTGACTGTTACGCCTTTACCTTGATTGCCATCTTTAGGCTTTACGACGATTGAACCACCTGTGACCATCACTGCGCCAGACTTATCAAGCTCATCATTTTTACTCGGCCCAGCTATTTCAACCATCGCTAACCAAGCATCTTCAATATTCGAGACATTGCGTCCGACAGGCACAGGTACACCTGCAGCATCTAATAGTTTCTTAGTAAGCTCTTTATCCTGTGCGATTGCCTCTGCAATCGCACTACTTCTATCCGTTTCCGCAGCTTGAATACGGCGCTGTTTACTACCCCAGCCAAACTGCACTAAGCTTCCTTCAGTCAGTCGACGATAAGGAATATTCCTGACAGTTGCAGCATCCACAATCGCACCAGTACTTGGCCCTAGACGTGAATCTTCATCTAATTCTTTTAACTGTGCCAAAGCAGCAGATAAGTCAAACGGCTCATTAATTGTTGCAGCCTTACAAAGCTGTTCTGCTAATTTGAGCGCTAATCGACCGACTTGCTCTTCTGTATATTCAAATACCACTTGAAGCACACCTTGTTCCATAGTGGTTGCTGTTCGACTAAAAGTCACAGGGCAGCCTGATTCTGCCTGTAATCTAAGTGCGGCTAGTTGCAATACATGTGCCATAGATACACCGCCAGTGTGCCCAGCTAGTTGTAGCAAACCAACTTCTGGAAAAAGCGCGCGTAAACGTGACTCAAAACCTGGAATATTTAATATGCTAGATTCGGCCTCACTATAATTGACTACCGCTTCGATAGCGGTATGTCGACTCCACAAATTAGGGCCACGTAATGCACGAACTCGGGTAATTTCCATTGAGTAACTTTCCTTTTATACTTAAATTTATAAGCCTTAACGACTTTTTTTACTTAAATTATTTCACTGACAGGTCGAAATGTTTCAATTCCCGCACTGATCAATGCGGGCGAAATATTGAGTGACCATGCGGCGCTTACAGCGGCTAATACATGTTCAATTAGTGGGCTCTGTGTTTTTGAACGCTCATTTTTTTTAGTCAATATCGGAATATTTTTTAGATGATTGAGCTGTATTTTTTCATTACCCTTGGTCAATACCAATCGATCGGCTTCAACTGACACTATCCGCCCGCCTTGTTTTAAATGCGCTTCAATCCGTGGGAGCTTAGAATCTTGAGAGAAAAAGATGACCTCACCGTCACATAACTCAGCCATTTTGGCTACGATAGGGTCATCGGCATTTAATATAGCAAACCCGCTGCTCATGACTACGTCTACTTGAGTACGGAAAACGTTATACACTTGATCATGATTTTCCAGATAATGTTGGCCAAAGTGTTCCTCTGCATGAATATTGGTCACAATTCCTACCTGACAACGGTCGTATCCTAATCCTTCAGTCAAAATAGTCGTTGCACTGTTTTCAATAACCGCTGCTTCTACCATGCGGTTCATCAATAGTTTTTGCGCGGATATTCGATTGGCACAATCACGTTTATCAACCAAGCGCTGATTGAGATACAAGCCCTCTTTACATGCCAAAGCGACATATTGACCATTTAAATGAATTAACTGAGAGATAATCTGCGCGGCTAATGTCATTCCGCTGCTTCCAGTAATACCTACGACAGGTATACGACCACTTTCATTTACTGGAAATAAATTATCTACGATCGCCTTGCCTACCAACTGCGGCTTGCCCGCTGCAGGTTTAAGATGCATAAGTAAACCTGGGCCAGCATTTACCTCGACAATTGCGCCGCCTTGTTCGGCTAATGGTCTTGAAATATCTTGTACGACCAGATCCACACCTGCAATATCTAAACCAACAATGCGCGCAGCTAGCGAAGCTGCTGCCGCCACTTCTGGATGCACAAGATCAGTCACATCAAAGGCGACATTGCCATTACGTTGAATAATCACTTGTTGACCTTGTGATGGTACTGAGTCTGGTTTAAAGCCTTGACGCGCAATTTCAAAACTCACTGCAGGCTGCTCATCAATCAATATCACGTCTAACGGATATTCTTCCGCTTCACCACGTCTTGGATCTGAATTGATTTGCGATGTGATAAGCCGACGAATACTCGATTGACCATCACCCACAATTGAGACAGGCTCACCTCTAGTGGCCGCGGCTAAACGCCCTCCCACAATCAGTAACCGATGCTCATTCCCACGCACGAAACGCTCTACAATCACTTCGCTACCTTCATCATTAGCTAAGTTGAATGCAGCCTCAACCTCTTCGCGTGTCATCAACTCAGTGGAAACGCCGCGCCCATGATTGCCGTCACTGGGTTTTACGACTACAGGAACGCCGATGTCTTCAGCCGCATCCCAAGCATCTGCCGGGCTATCAACAATTCGTCCTTCTGGCACAGGAACACCGCAAGATTGTAATAGTCTTTTAGTTAAATCTTTATCACTAGAAATACTTTCTGCAATTGCACTGGTTTGATCTGTTTCAGCCGTCCAAATGCGGTGCTGACGGGCGCCATAACCCAGTTGTACCAAATTGCCTTCAGTCAATCGAATAGAAGGAATGTTACGTTCGGTGGCAGCATCTACAATACAAGCTGTACTTGGACCTAAACAGAGCGAATCAACCATTTCGCGCAATTGCGCCACAGTAGCGCTTACGTCATAAGGTGTATTCTCAATAGCTGCCATCACTAAATCACGACCAGCTTGCAGCGCAGCGCGGCTGACTTGTTCATTACGAGAACGGACGACTACTTTGTAAACGCTACGAATATGAGTACTCCGTGCTTTGCCAAAACCGCCCTGCATGCCAGCCAGCGTTTGCAATTCTAACGTCACATGTTCCAATATATGGCCTGGCCACGTACCTTCACGAACACGTTGCAAAAATCCTCCGCGCTCACCTATACCACAGCGATGCTCAATTAATGTAGGCAACCACTTGCTGAGTCGATCATAAAAACCAGGGATGGTATTCGAGGGAGAGTCCTCTAATGGTCCAATATCTAACCATGCTTCAAGCACTGGACGATATGTCCATATATTGGGGCCGTGCAGGGGAAGTAATTTAAGGAATTTCATTAACTAGTCCAGATGGATAAAACGAATATAAAAACGTTTTGAGCATCTCATATGAAGCTTACAGGAAGCTTACAACACTGAACTTATAACTATTTGTTAGAAAACTTGATTGTAGTAAACTCGTTCGCTGTGAATATCCAACCTTCCACCTCTACTCCTATCAACAAATCTTTACCATTTGCATGGCAAACTGTGTTGGAAACTTTGCCCGCTACTGAAGAAGTTTTAGCGTGGTTTGAAATCAATCTTGATAATCAGCTGCATTTTAAAAAAAGTCTGCTGTTAGTTACCCAAAGTGGCTTGAAGCATTTTGATGCCGATAAAAAACTCACTTCTGAGTACCGATTCCAAGCACAGTTAGCGTTACAACATCATGATCATGCTGGTGTTGGAAATATCGGACTGTTTTTGGGCGATGCGCGCATCGGCATTTGGCATTACACACTTGCACATAATACTGCTGCCATACGTTTTATCCAGCAGTTTGAGTTGCAACTTAACTACTTAATTAGTGGCAAAACCACTACTCAAGCTGATATTGAATATTGCCCCAATTGTCAGACGCAATTATCAGCTAATAATGATGAATGCCCGATATGTAGCAACTCGATTGAAGCACCCCCTTCAACTTGGACGCTGTTTCGTTTATGGCGCTTTGCCAAACCTTATCAATGGCAATTACTGGCAGGTTTTTTGTTGATGCTGGCTTCTACTGCCGCTACGCTGGTGCCACCTTACCTCACCATTCCGTTGATGGATAAAGTGTTAATTCCTTATCAGAATGGCGCATCTATTGATATTAAAATGGTTTCACTTCTGCTATCAGGGCTATTGGGTTCTGCATTATTGGCATGGGGTTTAGGTTGGGCGCGTACTTATATTCTGGCTTTGGTCAGCGAACGTATTGGTGCGGATTTACGTACGATTACCTACGAACACCTACTAAAACTTTCATTAGAGTATTTTGGCGGCAAACGCACTGGCGACCTCATGTCGCGCATTGGTTCAGAATCTGACCGTATCTGTGTATTTCTATCGTTGCATCTATTAGATTTTGCCACTGATGTGTTGATGATCATCATGACGGCGGCGATTCTGATTTCTATCAATGCCGAATTAGCGCTAATCACTTTGTTACCGCTACCGTTCATTGCCTGGATGATACATATCGTGCGCGATAAACTGAGAACAGGCTTTGAAAAAATAGACCGCGTTTGGTCAGAAGTCAGCAATGTGTTGGCAGATACCATTCCGGGAATAAGAGTCGTCAAAGCATTCGCACAAGAAAAACGCGAAGCGACACGCTTTCGCGAAGCGAATCAGCACAACTTAGTTGTCAATGACCGTATCAACAAAATATGGTCATTATTTTCCCCCAGCGTGACGTTACTGACTGAGGTCGGCTTGTTATTAGTGTGGGCATTTGGTATTTGGCTAGTCTCGCGCAACGAAATCACGGTCGGCGTATTAACCGCTTTTCTAGCCTATATCAGCCGATTTTATACACGTCTCGATTCAATGAGTCGCATTGTATCCGTCACGCAAAAAGCGGCATCTGGCGCCAAACGTATTTTCGATATTCTCGACCATGTATCTAGCGTGCCAGAGCCAATTAGCCCCGTGCATCTTGATAAAGTCATCGGTCAGATTGATATCAAGAATGCAGGGTTTCGTTATGGCAATCGCGCGGTAATTAAAGACCTAAATCTCAGCATCGCACCTGGCGAGATGATCGGTTTAGTTGGTCATAGCGGATCTGGCAAAAGTACTTTGGTGAATTTAATGTGCCGTTTTTACGATGTCACAGAAGGCTCGATCAGTATTGATGGCATTAATATTCGCTCACTGCCAATTTCAGAATATAGAAGCAATACTGGGCTGGTACTGCAAGAGCCTTTTCTATTTTTTGGCAGTATTGCTGAGAATATCGCTTATGGTAAGCCAACAGCTAGTCGCGCTGAGATTATTGCTGCCGCACGCGCTGCGCATGCGCATGAGTTTATATTAAGGCTTCCTCATGGATATGATTCACTAGTAGGCGAGCGCGGGCAAGGTTTATCTGGTGGTGAGCGCCAACGCATCTCCATTGCACGTGCGCTGCTTATCGATCCTCGTATTCTTATTCTGGATGAAGCGACGGCATCGGTAGACACTGAAACTGAAAAAGAAATCCAAAAAGCATTGGATAATCTAGTCCATGGCCGGACGACGATTGCTATTGCTCATCGACTTTCTACGCTACATAAAGCCAATCGTTTAGTAGTGCTAGACCGAGGAGAAATTGTTGAAATAGGTAGCCATGATGAACTGATGCTGCGTGAAGGCGCTTATTTCAGACTCTATCAAGCGCAAGCACGTAATGTAGATACAGATTTGGATGATATTAAAGATGGCGAAAAAGCGGCTTCAAAAGTGACTGAGTCATGAAAAAACCAACTGCAGAATCAATGTCGGACTTCAAACTTATTCGCAATGCTTCAGGAGAGTTGAGTTTTACATCAAATGAAGGATTAACTCACAATGGTGTCTATCCTGTACGCGCATTTCCCATTTCAGCACCAGAAGATGGTCTATCTCTATTTGATGCAAACGGACATGAGGTCGCATGGATTGAAAATCTCTCTAACGTATCAGATCAAATCAGGCTACTAATAGCAGATGAATTGGCATTACGAGAATTCATGCCGACAATCTATCGTATTTTGCATGTTAATAGCTTTGCTACACCAAGCACTTGGCAACTTGAAACAGATCGAGGAAATACTGAACTTACAATCAAGACTGAAGATTCTATTAGACGGCTTACACTAACCAAAATGTTGATTACAGATAGTCATGGTATTCATTTTTTAATACCAAATATAGATGAATTAGATCAGCATAGTCGTAAGCTCCTTGATAGATTTTTATAACGCTACGTAACATAAATCCACATCATAAATCCACATCATAAATCCGCGTCATAAATCCGCGTCATAAAACAGCATAACGTCCTAAATCCATTCTTTGGACTATTCAAATCCTGTTAGCCCGATTATGCACTGCTGTACTGCAAGCACCTAAGTAGCACTTTTC
>Ga0123388_1039320_pt1 | contig 33226 bp, 29 predicted proteins | sample T0HHNO3metaT_FD_89916 | JGI IMG/M metagenome (GOLD analysis project Ga0123388, IMG submission 89916) | Methane-oxidizing artificial microbial communities from Washington, USA to study methane cycling - T0-HHNO3 metaT (Metagenome... | ecosystem: Engineered > Modeled > Simulated communities...
CACTTCGACCGGCCCCAGCCAAGGATCACAGATGATAGATTGGAACCACACCTATGCGGCAATTTGGCGCCAGCGCCAGGCGTTTCTGCGTCCCGTTCGGCAAATCGATCCGATCCGGCTGGACCAACTGCTGGGCATAGAGCCGCAAAAGCAGCAAATGATAGACAACACCCTTCGCTTTCTGGCCGGACTGCCGGCGAATAATGCCTTGTTGTGGGGTGCGCGCGGCACTGGCAAGTCCTCGCTGGTGAAAGCCTTGTTGAACGAATATTTGCACGAAGGTTTACGCGTCATCGAAGTCGATAAGCAAGACTTGCTGTATCTGCCGGAAATCGTCGACGACATCCGCGAACACAATCAGCGTTTTATTATTTATTGCGACGATTTATCGTTTGAGAATGGCGACGCGCTCTACAAGCCGCTGAAAAGTGTATTGGAAGGCTCTATCGAACTGCCGCCTGAGAATGTGTTGTTTTATGCCACGTCCAATCGCCGCCATCTGCTGCCGGAACATATGCGCGACAATCTGGATACCCTGCTGGTTGACAACGAGGTGCATTATTCCGACACCATAGAGGAAAAAATCTCGCTGTCCGACCGCTTCGGTTTGCGGCTGGCGTTTTACCCGCAACACACCCAGACTTACTTGGACATTGTCGACAGTTATTTCGTCGATTATCCCGGCAACCGTGAGGCTTTGCACAAGGCCGCGTTGGACTTTGCCCATCAGAATGCCGCCAAAAACGGTCGAACCGCGAAGCAATTTTTCAATGCCTTTAGTAATGACGAGCGTACCGAACAGCTGTAACTCAGCTCTAAAACGGCTACCGGTTATAAAGATTCTTCTGATTAGACAGAATCTTCAGTTAACGCGAAGGAGGAACCGTTGGAAGACCTCTGACTATTGCAAATCCTCGTCGTCGAGAATAATGGAACCATCTTGCGCCCAATTGACTTGAGTGATACCCGGCTCCTCGGCTTCCAACGCTTTAATAATCGCTTCTTTTTCATTCAGGAGTATCTGCTGCGCCCGCACCTGATCGGCCAAGGCGCGGTTTTCCAACAACATCCGCTTGTGCGCCAGACCATTCTCAACGACGTTGACGATTTCCAGATTACTCCATGGCTTGTTGATAAAGCGAAACACTTCCGCCTCATTGATGGCGTGCTGCGCGCCTTCCAGATCGGCAAAGCCGGTCAACACAATGCGCACTGCATCGGGCTGCATGCGCTTGAACAAAATCAAAAAGTCGATACCGTTAATTCCCGGCATCCGGTAATCGGAAATCACCAAATCAAAGCTATGTTCTTCGGCTAACAACAGCGCTTCCTCGCCGCTGATTGCGGTAATAGGCTCGTATTGTTTCAGCAAACGCGTCAGCGCTTTCAACACGTTCGGCTCGTCGTCGACGATCAGTATTTTAATGTCTGCCTGGTTCATGGTTTTGCAATATCAGTAATCTATTAATGAGATAGTCTGGCAGGTAACGCCCCTTCTGCAAGTTCGGTTTTAAAAAACCGCCAGACAGCCAGACTATTCGGCGGCCCCCAATTCCGGCGGCCGAATCGGCAGCCAGACTCGAAACCGGCTACCCTGCCCAAGCTGGCTGGTCACTTCGATTCTACCGCCATGCTTACGGACGATATTTTGCGACACCGACAACCCTAAGCCGGTGCCCTTGCCGACCGGCTTGGTGGTAAAGAACGGCTCAAACAAACGCGGCAGGTTCTCCGGGTCAATACCTTTGCCGTTATCGCTGATTTCCACCCAGACACCCCGGTCCGCGCAACCCGTACTAATCTGAATATCGCCTTTGGTCTCGATAGCGTGCGCGGCGTTAATCAGTAAATTCATAAACACCTGATTCAATTGCGAAGGCAAACAATAAATCTGCGGTATCTCGCCGTATTGCTTGTGTACGGTGCAATGGTACTTCAGTTCATTGTTGATGATATTCAACGTGGAATCCAACCCCTTGTGCAAATCGCCCAATTCCCAATCGTTTTTGTCGGCATGCGCAAAATCCTTCAAATCCTGAATAATGTCGCGCACCCGCGACAAGCCTTCCATGGATTCGGCGATCAATTCCGGAATATCATTACGTAAATAATCAAGCTGCTTGGTATGTTTCAGCTCGCGCAAGCTTTGCAGCGTCTCCGCCGATAAGGGATTTTCGTCTAAGGCCGCGTTACTGGCATCCATCACGCAAAAAACATCGCGCAAATAGCCGCTCAGCGTATTCAAATTGGAATTGACAAAACCGATGGGATTATTGATTTCGTGAGCGATGCCGGCCGCCAATTGCCCTATCGCCGCCAATTTTTCCGATTGCAATAATTGCAAATGCACAGCCTCATTCTCCTGATGCCGGCGTTGCACTTCGGTTTCCAGATAGGCATTTTGGTCTTTTAGCCAATCGCGGGCATGCTTCAGTTCCAGCTGGGTTTTGATTCGGGCCAATAGAATCGACAAATGACACGGCTTGTAAAGGTAATCCACCGCACCGAGTGACAGCCCCCGCTCTTCCTCCAGATCAGAGGTCAAGGCGGTCACGAATATCACCGGAATATCGCCGGTTTTGGGATCGGCTTTTAGCTGGCCGATGACTTCATACCCATCCATATCGGGCATCATCACATCCAACAAAATCAAATCCGGCTTTGGGGTACCTCGCGCCAGTTGCAAGGCTCTCTGCCCGCTGGTAGCCACCAAAACCTGATAATACGGCGCGAGAAACTGCCCGAACACCGACAGATTGATGGACTCGTCATCGACTAACAGAATGGTGGCTTGGCGCTCTGTCGATTGTTTATCGGATTCCATCTAAATTCCGTTGGATTGGGTAAAACCATGATCTGGATTGACTGCAAGCGTCTCAGGCAGGCGGGTTCCAGTCACGAATCCGCTTTTTGGCGCATCGGCAAAGTTTACCCGATTGTCGATGACATTCCATCACGAACAGTGTGCCCTTAGCCCAAAGCGCCTTTTCGGCAAAGCTTAGCCGCATATCGGGGAGTTTATGCCGTAAAAGCCGATCTGATAAAGACAAATCGCTTACACAACAGGATTGGGCCAGCGAAACGGCCGATACGCACTAAAATGATAGGGGAAAACCACTGGCTGTTTTACCAATGCCGAATAGATCAAAACCCAGATCATGCCAGACCTTAACGAAGGCGAAGGCGCAATTGCTATCACTCATACAGGTTTCCATCGCCTATGATCACCATCGCTCCCGATACCGGACGACCAGAGCCCCCAGCTGGCGATATGCTGGCGACGGTCGCCAGTAACGAACAGACGCTACGCATACCGCTTAAACCTGATCTGTCGGTCCGCCAAGCCCTCGACACCACCGATTTACGCGTACGCGCAGCCTGTGGCGGTTTGGGCACCTGTGGCGCGTGTCTGATTCAAACCGTCGACGGCGAGTTTAACCCGCCGACGCTGGCGGAACGGCAAAAGCTGCTACCGGAAGATCTGGCTAGCGGCATACGTTTGGCCTGCCAGTTGCGGGCGCGCAGCGACTGCAAGCTTTACCTGGAAAATCCAGCGCCGCGTTCTGCATGGAAAAGTCTGGACCCCACCCCGCTTTATCAAGCACAAGGCAATCCAGCCGTTTCCGAATATGTCTATGGTGTGGCGGTCGATCTGGGGACGACACACATCCGCCTGTCATTGTGGAATCGACAATCCGGCCGACGCATTGGCACCCGTTACAGCATCAATCCGCAAGTCGCGTATGGCGCCGATGTTCTGACCCGGCTGGATGCTGAGCGCCTGGACGAGCAAGATTGCCGCCGCATAGGCCAGCAAGCGCGCGACGCGATCATGGACGGCATACGCGATATTCTCAGCCGCGATATGGGCGAAATAACGCCGATACTGGCAGAGTTGGGCAAGGTGTTGATCGTCGGCAATACCGCGATGTTGACGCTGATTTGCGGCAATAGCGGCGACAGCCTCTACCAACCCGAAAACTGGCAAAGCCCCATCACCTGCCTGCCCGCCGATGCCGATGTCTGGCGCCAGGCATGGCGTACCCCGCATGCCGACATCGACATTGCCCAACCGCTGGCCGGCTTTATTGGTTCGGATTTGCTGGCCGACCTGCTCGCCACCGGTATTACCGAACAATCGCAACCGATGTTGTTGGCCGACTTCGGCACCAATACCGAAATCGCGGTGTGGGACGGCACAAACCTGTGGGCCAGTTCGGTGCCGGGCGGCCCGGCTTTCGAAGGAGTAGGCATGCGCAACGGTTTAACCGCCGAGGCCGGTGCAATTTGCAAAGTGTCGGCAAACGGCTTACAGACGATAGGAGATGCCCCGGCGCGCGGCTATTGCGCCAGCGGCTTCATTGATGCAATTGCCTTGCTGCTGGACCAAAAGCACCTGAAACCGTCCGGACGCTTCGCCGAACCCCCAACCGAACATGGCTTTTTATTGCAAGCCGATATGCCAAAAAGTGCCATTTTTGCGAGCGACATCGATATTTTCCAGCGTGCCAAGGCATCGACAGCCGCTGCCATGGCACAATTGCTGGCTTTAGCAGACTTGTCAGTAAACGATTTAGACAGGTTATGGATTTGCGGAAGTTTTGGGCAACATCTGGACCTAAACAGCGCGTTCCGGGTCGGTTTACTGCCGACGATGCCCCGCGAGCGGATCAGCCTGCTGGCCAATGCCAGTCTGGCCGGCTGCGAACAACTGCTGTTGAATCCAGCCGGGCCAAGTCTCTTAAGTAATATTGTGCAACGGGCGCACGTGGTCAATCTCGGCGGGGTTTTCGAATATGAAAACCGCTTCATCGACAATTTACGCTTGCAGCCCATGTCCATCGAGGAATTCCAGTAATGCTCGACGCTTATATTCAATCCTACAACCAAGCGGTATTCGAGACCGATAAACAGGGGGCTCTGGATGTCGTCAATCAGGCCTTGAGCGACGGATTCAGCCCGGAAGATATCGTCTTCAAATTAGTCATCCCCGCTGTCGAATTGATGATGACTTTGATCGAAAAGGATCCTGACGCCAATCTGGCTCAGCATTTCATGACCGCGCAAATCGCCGCCGACGTCACCGAAAAAATGCTGGAAAAATTCAGTAAACCGCCGGAAATGATAGGTCGCGTCGTCATCGGCGCCGCTTACGGCGACCTGCATTCCTTAGGCAAACGGATCGTCAGCGGCTGTTTGAAATCGCTGATGGTGGACGTGGTCGATCTGGGCACCAATGTCAGCGCCGAAAAATTCGTCGATACCGCAATGACCGAGAACGCTCAAGTCATCGCGGTATCCGCCATGATGGTCCACACCGCCACCAGCGAAAAAGGCAGTTTGGGTGTGCGCGCACTATTACAGGAGCGCGGCTTGGAGCAACAAATCAAACTGGCGGTAGGCGGTGCTCCCTACCGTTTCGATCCCGAGTTATACACCAAGGTCGGCGCGGATGCCTGGGCGCCGGATGGCGTCACCGCCGCCAAAGTCATCGTCGATTTGATTCGCGAGGTTAAGCCATGACACCCTTGGAAATTCTCAGCGCCGCGACGACCGGCAGCCCCGCGCCGCGCATCCCGGTTTTTTGCAATCTGCCCGATCACGGCGCCCGGGAATTAGCTATGACCGCCAAGGAATACTTCAGCAGGGGCGAATATGTCGCCGATGGTCAATTACGCCTGTTGCAGCGCTACGGCTACGACAACATCTGGAGCCTGCATTACGTAGGCAAGGAAGCCGAATTGTTGGGGTGCCGGGAAATCCTGTTTGCCGACGACGGCGTACCGAATGTCGCCGACTTCATCATCAAAAACCTGGACGACATCGCCAAACTCGAAATTCCCGCCGACATTACCCAACAACCAGCCTGGCAACCCGTCGCCGACAGCCTAAAGATTTTGCGCAGCGAAGTCGGCGCCACGCATCCGATTTGCGCGTACATCACGGCCTCGACCACGTTGCCGGCCATCTTGATGGGCATGGATAAATGGATGGAGCTATTCCTGCTCGGGCCATTCGATGTCCGCGACGAATTGCTGCGAAAGTGCTCGGATTTCGTCCAAAAGGAAATCGCTGCGCTCCGCGCCTTCGGCGCCAATGTACTGATTTATTCCACGCCATTCGGCTCACCGTATTTCGTCAGCCGCAAACAAATAGAGCAAATCGTGATGCCCTGGATGCGGCGAGACCTGCTGCCTGGCGATAACGAAGACATCGTCTATTACTGTGGCATGGCGCCATTCAACGATGTGATCGACTTAGTTTTCGATGAACTTCACATCAAAACCCACCACATCAGCCCGCTCGCCGACATTGCCGAAGCCAAACGCCTGATTAATACTCGCGGCCTGACCTGCGGGGTAATCGACGATATAAAAATGATTCACTGGAGCGCCGAGCAAACCCGCGCCGAAGTGCAGCGTATTGTCGAAATAGGCAAAACCGGCGGCCATTTTTTGTTCGGTAACGGCGTAATGCCATTGGCAGTGCCCGAGGCCAATATTAGAGCCATGGTCGCTGCCGCATTCGAATATGGGAGACAGCCATGAAAACCTTCGCGATACAGCCGGAAAATCAAACACCGCTGACCATGATAGGCTGCGGCATCTTACGGAAGGAAGTGGATAGATTAATCGCGAAAAATCACTGGAACGTCCACACCCATTATCTGGATTCGGCCCTGCACAATTACCTGAATCGTTTATCGACGGAATTGAATCAGGCATTGGAAGAGCGCGAAAAACTCGGCGAGAAAACCGTGGTGTTTTACGGCGGCTGCCACCCGTTGATGGAAAAATATCTGGAAGGCCACCACACCTGCCGTACCCAAGGCCAAAACTGTATTGTGATGCTGTTGGGCTACGAATTATTCATGCAGGAACTGGAAAAAGGCGCGTATTTTTTACTGGAAGACTGGGCCTTGACCTGGGAACCGATGATCACCGCCTGCTTCGGCGCGAACATGACGGTGATCAGGGAGATATTTCACAGTAGCCACAAATATATCCTGGCGCTGCGCACCCCGTGTAACGGCGATTTCAGCGCCGCCGCCGAAACCGCTGCGCGCTTCGTGGATTTGCCGCTGGAATGGATGGATGTCGGCCTGGAGCATTTGGAAACCGTTTTGGCCGATGCCATTCAACGCCGGCTTGCCGGGGAACAATGACTCAAGCACCTTCCAATCAAGAGTTGCAGGAACGGATCAAGCAATTGGAAACCCGCGTCCGCAAGCTTTCGGAAGAAAAGGCGAATCTATATTTGATTCTGCACATGCTGGAGCTGTTAAACCCCATCGCCGGCGTCGAAGGGCTGCTGGAGAGCTTAATGACTGCTTTGTGCGGCAGTTTGGGCGGCAGCAATATCGAAATTTATTATCTGGACGCGGGGATCATCCATTACGCCAATTTGGCCGGCGACCGCCAAGTTATCGACCATATCGACGACCCCTTGATCAACGAAGTTTTTCAGCAGCGCCGCTTTGTCGAACAAGCCACGGATTCTCAGCATACCTTACTGCGCGGCATGACCCCGGCCATTGCCTGCACCTGGGTCATGCCCTTACAGGTGGGCAAAGAATTAATCGGCGCCATCAAAATGACCGACATGTTGGGCTCTGCGCAAATGCGCGATTATCTATCGCCGTTTTTCTCGCACATGGCGCTGATTTTAAGCAACGAAATTAAGACCCGCATCGCGGAAAGCGCGAATCAGGCCAAAAGTAATTTCCTGGCCACCATGTCGCACGAAATCCGCACCCCATTGAACGGTATCTTGGGAATGGCGCAACTGCTGAGTCTGCCAGACTGCGACCCAAGCAGGCATCAAGAATGCGCCCGCACTATCCTCGCATCCGGACAAACCCTGTTAACCCTGTTAAACGATGTCTTGGATTTGTCCAAAATCGAGGCGAATCGACTGGAACTGGTTTACTCAGCCGCGCAGCCTCGGCAAATCATCACCGAAGTACAGTCGCTGTTCAGGGAAAGCGCGCTTCAGAAAAACCTGCAAATCGAAACCGTCTGGCTCGGCCCCTGCGAGCAATGCTATCTACTGGATCAAATCAGAGTAAGGCAAATGCTCTCAAATCTGGTCAGCAATGCCATCAAATTTACCAATCATGGCGCGATCCAAATCCAGGTAACGGAGTTGCGTCGGCAAGGTTCGCAAGCACAACTGGAATTTTCTGTGTCCGATCAAGGCATCGGCATTGCCGCCGACCAACAAAGCCTACTATTCAAACCTTTTACCCAAATCGACGCCAGTTCGACGCGGCGTTACACCGGCACCGGCCTGGGCTTATCCATCGTCCAGCGTTTTGCCGGGCTGATGCAGGGCGAAGCCGGAGTGGAAAGTAGTCCCGGCATGGGCGCACGGTTCTGGTTCAAAATTCGCTGCGACCTGGCTGATTGTCAACTGCATAACCACAACTCAGAACAACAGCGCTTACCCGTCCCGTGCGCGGAAATGTATTCCGCAGCAATCAATGCCGAACACTATCAAGACACACCCATCCATCCTGGGCAACCCGTCATGGCGGTGACCGACCCGGCAATCAGTAAGGAAGACATCTACTTGCTTCACCACAACCAAGAAATACGGCCGCTACTGGACGAACTCGACGCATTACTTGCCAAAAACATGTTCCATGCCATTAATCACGTTAAAGCATTGCAGAATTTACTGCGCGCTAGTGCGGTAGAACCGCGGTTTTCCGAAATAGCTCAATCGGTCAACGAAATGAAATTCGACCAGGCACGCCAGCAATTGCGGCAGCTTTATTCAGCCTTGGGTTGGGACGGAGCACAAACCGAGTGAACAGCAAACAGTTGAAAATTCTCGCCATTGACGACAGCCCCGCCAACCTGGCCTTGTTGGGCTTGGCATTACAGGACGATTATCAAATTCAAATCGCCACCTCCGGCGGTAAAGGCCTGGAACTGGCGCTGGATGAGCCGCCCGATCTAATCCTGCTCGATATTATGATGCCGGATATGGACGGCTACGAAACCTGTCGGCGGATCAAGGCCAGTCCGCTATTAAAGGACATTCCGATTGTGTTCGTGACCGCTTTGAACGAAATTCAAGCCGAAGCCCAGGGCTTTTCCTTGGGCGCCGCGGACTATCTGACCAAACCCATCAGTATCGAAATTGCCCGCTTGCGGATTCGCAACCTGTTGGAACGCGAACAATTTCGTCAGGAACTGCAACGCCGCGAAGCTGAACAACGCTTGGCAGCCAGCGTCTTCGCCCACACTCACGACAGCGTAGTCATTACCGACAGCGAGAATCGCATCATCGATGTCAACGCGGCTTTTAGCCGAATCACAGGTTACGCACGCGAAGAAGTGCTGGGTAAAAACCCCAGCATGCTCAAATCCGGCCGGCAATCGGCGGAGTTTTATAAATCTATGTGGCAATCGCTAAACACACACGATCATTGGAGCGGCGAACTGTGGAACCGCAACAAAAAGGGCGAGGTCTTCGCGGCACTGACGTCAATTTCGGTGGTGCGGGACGACGACGGCCAAATTCATCATTACATCGGCTTATCGGCGGACATCACTCCGCTGAAGAACCATGAATACGATCTGGAACGCATCGCCCATTTCGATCCGCTGACCGGCATTCCCAACCGCGTGTTGCTGGCCGACCGCCTCGCACAAGCACTGGCCCACACGCACCGTGCCGGCAACCATATGGCGGTATGCTATCTGGATCTGGATGGTTTTAAACCGGTCAACGATCAGTACGGCCACGAAGTGGGCGATCAATTGCTGATTGAAACATCCCTACGCATCCGCGACTGCCTGCGCGCCGGCGATACTGTGGCTCGCATCGGCGGCGATGAGTTTGTGCTGCTATTGCTGGATTTTAACGACAGCCGCGAATGCGAGGCGGTATTGGAGCGCATGCTTTGCAAAGTCGCGGAACCCATGTCGATTGCAGATAACCTGGTCTGCGTCTCCGCCAGCGTGGGCCTTACCCTGTACCCCGACGATCTGGCGAGCGCGGACACCTTGTTGCGGCATGCCGACCAGGCCATGTATGTCGCCAAACAACGCGGCAAAAATCGCTACCACCTGTTCGATCAGGAACTGGATCGGATAGCGCTGATACGCGGCGAAACCTTAACGCAAATCGAAACCGCGCTGCTGAATAACCAGTTCGTGCTGTATTTTCAACCCAAGGTCAATATGCGCCTGGGTAAAGTACTGGGCGCGGAAGCATTGATTCGCTGGCAGCACCCCGAGCGTGGCTTATTGTCGCCTGCGGCGTTTTTACCCGACATAGAAGGCACCGAGCTGGTCATAGCGCTAGGCAATTGGGTCTTGGCCCGCGCCCTGGACCACCTGCAAATCTGGCAAGACATGGGCTTGAACATTGCCATTAGTATCAATATCGCCCCGCGCCACTTACTACACCAGGACTTCGTCGAAACCTTGAAAACCGGCTTTGCCGCGCATCCGCAATTGCGCCCCCACTGCCTGGAACTGGAGATACTGGAAACAGCGGCGCTGGAGGATATTGGCCGGGTCACCGCCGTGATGAAGGAATGCCAAAAACTAGGCGTCGGCTTTGCATTGGACGATTTCGGTACCGGTTATTCGTCACTAACTTACCTGAAAGCCTTACCGGCCGACACCTTAAAGATCGACCAATCGTTTATTCGCGACATTCTCGGCGATCCGGAAGATTTGGCCATCGTCGCCGGCATTATCAATCTCACCGCCGCCTTTCATCGGCAAGTAATAGCCGAAGGCGTCGAAACGGAAGAACACGGCCTGCTGCTGCTGAAACTGGGCTGCGACAACGCCCAAGGCTATGGCATCGCCCGGCCCATGCCGGCCGCGGACTTACCGCGATGGATAACTAATTGGCTGCCGAATCAGGAATGGCTGAAAAATTAGTTGTTGGGACGGATCGACTTTTACGACAGCCCCTCCGCGAGCGGGCCGGGGACCAGGGAATTTAAGCAAATACGTTAATACCGAGGCTATCCAGTCAAAACAGCGTAAAACAATCGTGGCTATAAGCGAAGCGCATCCGGCAATTTTGGTGGATGCGCACAGCTTATCCACCCTACACGTCACAAGCGCTGAACAGAGACAATAAATACTTGGGCTATTAACCCGGCTCTATTTTTCACAAGTATTCCGTTCCGGCTCACTGCGGCTTATGGATTTCCAGGTTTTCGATGAAATATTTAAACAGTCGACAGTCGTCGTCACTGGGCGGACCAAATGCTTGCAAATGTTGGATTATGGATTGCACGGAATTTGGATGCGCACTCAAATAAGCACCGCGGGTCTTGGCTAGTTTTAAATTGTTGGCGGCTTTTTCAAAGCCCTCTTCACCCAAATAAAAATGCAAAGCTGCCAACGCCACCAACTGCGCTTCGCCGTGCGCGCCAGTCGTTTTCGGCCAGCGACTGGCGAAGCAGCGCAAGCGATTTAAAAAGGCTTTGACGGTACGCGGCGAATTAATCTCCGGCGGCTGGGATTGGGTTTGGTGAATCAGCGGGTACCAGATCCGTAAGGCTGCGGCAAACTCCGGGGTGTCCTGAGTTTGCCTGGGTCCGAACCAATCCCGACCAAAGGCTTTGTAAGCCACGTCCAGATTATCCACCAGCCAATTTCGCGCCCTTTCGTTGACACCTACCCACGCCAAACCACCGACCAACAGCATAAACAGCAGCAACAAGCCATAGCCGATGCGTTGCGGCCAGGGCGTCAGTTGTTCGAGGTTGAAATCGGCGCGAAACGAAGCGATGCCGGACACGATTTGAGGTTGGTCCAGCTGATCGGCGACAGGATCGACGCTGGTTTCCACTGCCTTAGCCGTCGATTCCGTCGCCGGCTGCGCAGCCGCAACCAGCGGTTTGGGAGTGGAGGGTATCGGTTGACTGGCATGGTAGCCCGCCCAAACCATCGCAACTAATAGGAGTAAAACTTGTAAGGTCAAAACCAAGCCTTTGCCCATTTTTTGTAAACGCTGATCGCGTTGGCCAAGACCATCCTCCTCGCCGCCGTTGCCGGTTAACAGGTTCAACATGGCCTCGCTACCGGCGGTAGGCACCGGCACTTCAATGTTGATCAATTTTTGCAGATAAAAGCGTGCCAGACTGCGTGGTTTTTGAATTGGGGCATGCTGAGTCTGGCCCTCTGTACCAACCCCAGTTTGACCATTGTCGTCAAATTCGTGCAGGGCTTCCGCGAGTTCCTTGAAATGCAGTTTGACGTTTGCCAGTACATACTAAGGGGCGATGCCCATCACAATGAACAACTCGCCGCTGCTGACCAAAAAGTTACAGGTCTCCAACACCCGCAGCGCATGCTCGCGGCTGCACCGGTCCAGATCGTCGATAAATAACACCAAGCGGCGCCGGCCTAAAAGTCCGGTCAAACGTTCGAAGCGCCGTTCCCATATTTGCCGGGTGCCCACCGGCTCGGCTGCTTCGATAACGCCGGTTTTGCTGATCGCGGTTTTCAATAAATCGGTGCTGGCCAATCCAAACAACGACGCCCCCTTAACCACCACCACACCAGCCACGGTAGTCAGCACCGTCAACAAAGCTGTCAACCAGGCCGGCAAAGCAAACGGCGCTTTGCCGGGGCTATGTTCCAGTTGTTTAACGATGGCTTGTTTACGTTCCTGAGTTAATTCATGCTCGAGTACTTTCCCGGCTTGAGCCAGTAACTCGTCGTCGCTGGCAAAGGCGCTTAAGGTATCTTTGCAGTTTGCCGGATCTTTGGCTATGCCGGAGACATCCGCATTCACCAAACATTGCAGTTTCTCGCAATCGGCACGGCTAAACAGCTGGTCGGCGAGGGACTTGGCAGGACTATTGACACCATCGGCTTGAGCACATAAGCGGGCGTGGCCTTGTACAGTCAACACCGCCGGCTGCTCCAAGCCGGCCAGATGGGAAGCGAAGTGCCACACCTGATTTTCTTCCGCCTCTTCATGAAAATACGCAAACGCCGCCAACCAGCAAAATCCGGTCAACAGCGCAGCCGCCAGCAACTGTAACCAAAAACGCCGATGCGTCAACAATCGCAACCGAAACCACAGGCCCGGCAACAGCCAAGGCCATAGCGGCGGCGTGGCCTGCTGGCGCACGCATTCCAGGATGGAGCCCAGCACCTGTTGTTCTTCCTGATGGTGCCAGGCGTTGTACCAGACCGGCCGCAAACCCTCGCGGCGTAACTCGGCTTGCAAATAATTCATCACCGAACTTTTGCCGCTGCCCCAATCGCCGGTTATGGCCAACGTCAATGGCGGTTGGGTATTTTCGTTGCGCAGAAACGCGGACAAATCTCTAGCCAACTGCAAACTGCCCAGATAGTCCTTGCTGCCGGGCCCGGTAGGTTTATCAGAAGCAGCGGTGGGATTGATGCCTAAGTTGGGATCATGGGCTTCCGGTTCGCGCAATTCAGTCAGTTGCAAGTGCAAGCCACGGCTAAACAACAGCATGATCGGCAACCAGCTCAGGTAATACCAGGGTGCCGGATAGCGTTGATAGGGCAACACAGGGTCTTGCCAATTTTCGCCGCCGTCGCTGGTGGCGAGTAGGGTGCCGGCTGCGCCGACGGTCCAGGCATATCGGCCTTCGTTGTCGGCATCTATATCAATCAAATTTACTGAGGTATTAGTGTTTTGCGCCTGCCATGTGCCACCGCTATTTGTAGTAGACACTACCGTGCCGCCGACACCGACTGCCCAACCACGACTGCCATCGCCGGCGAAAGCTGATCCTCTGAGATTCTGTTGGGTCGTACTCACTTGAGCATGCCAATTTTTTCCGCCATCGGATGTGGAATAAATCGCCCCCTTAGAGCCGACAGCCCAACCGTTTATATTGTCGGCCTGAAACTGAAGATCGAGAATGCCTGCCCTTGAACCAATCACTTGCGATTGCCAAGTCAAGCCACCATCCTCAGTAAAGTCCGACTTACCGCTGACGTCGGCCAGCCAACCTCGCTGACCATCCTCCGAAAAATGCATGGCAAAAAGTGTTCCCCATATATTAGGGTCAAGTTGCCAGTTTTTGCCTCCATCACGGGTGACCAGAAGCCCCCCGTCACCCGCGGCCCAGCCGTGCAAACCGTCATTGAGAAATTGCACTCTGAATAAGAATATCTTGGTGTTGTTGTTTTGAGCACGCCAATTTTTCCCAGCATCGCTGGTAGCAAAAATAACCCCATTGCTACCGGTCAACCAGCCACGTTGGCCGTCAGCTAAAATGTGCAAGCCAAATAGGTCTTGATGGGTTTGAATTTCCTGCGTTCGCCAATTTCGACCAGCATCGGTACTGGATAAAACTGCGCCATCAGCGCCAATTACCCAGCCAAGTTGACGATTAGTCATAAATTGCACACTGCTAAAAACCTTCTGGCTTGCAGCCTGCCAACTATTACCACCGTCAGCGCTGGCAACTATAGTTCCGTCGGCGCCGACGGCCCAACCGTGCAAACCATCAAGAAGAAATTTAACGCTACGCAACTCACCTGAAGTTCCGCTGTTTAGTAATCGCCAGCTTAGTCCGCCGTCAGTCGTCGCTGCGAGCATACCGTTCGTACCAGCCACCCAACCCCGTAAGCCGTCTTTTAGAAAGCGGACACTACGCAGAAATTGCGACACCTGGTTAGGTTGCGACTGCCATGTGTTCCCGCCATCCGCGGTGGCAACGATGCGCCCACCGGTTCCCACGGCCCAACCTCGCAGATGATCGATAAAATCTACCGATTGAAAAATTTGATTGGCATTTTTAGCTTGAGCTTGCCAAGTTAGGCCACCATCTGCGGTGGCAAGTATGGCCCCAAGATCACCGACGGCCCAACCATGCAGGTCATCGGAAAACGTCACACTATTCAGATGCGACTCGGCAACACTCGCCTGATTTTTCCAACTTTTACCACCGTCTGCGGTAGCCAGAATGAGGCCCGCCTGGCCTACTACCCAGCCATGCGCAGGATTGACGAAATGCACGCTGTTCAATATTTCCTTGGTGCCGCTGGCTTGGAACTGCCAACTTTTGGCGCCATCGGCGGTAACCAGAATCACACCATCTTCGCCGACCGCCCAACCATGAGAGGTATCAACGAAATGCACGGAATATAAATTGGCGCGCTTCGGGTCTCGTTCACTCGGCTTTTGCTTCTGAACGGGTGGCGGCGAAACGGAGTCGCCCGCCTTCTCGACTGTAATTGCTTGAGGCAGGTTTTTTGAAGTGGGCGCCGTTGGCTCGTTATTGGTCTTTGGCGCAGCTAGTTCTTGCTCTAGCGGCGCACTCGGCGCCTTTTGGACTGGCGACTGGTTTGCATAATCGAGCGCAGGGTTTATCTCCCTGGCAGCATTTGCCTCACCGCTGTCGGTTTTTCGAACGCTTAAAGGCGCATTGTCGAGGTTAGTCGGGGCCGATTGCTGTTGTGGTGGGTAGGCCCCCGGCATCCCGGCTTGTGCTTCCTTGATCCAAAAACCGTCGGTCTGCGCCAGCGGCACAGCTGGCGCAGCGCCAATTTGCCCTTGCTGCCAGCTCACCCCACCGTCCTCACTAAACACAATTAAACCGCCGTCACCGACCACCCAGATATGCTGGCCATCTTCGGAAACAGCCAGATCATTAAGATTCCCGGCAATCGCCGGCAACCTCCGAAAAGCGTTGCGCTCGACGGGGTAAGCCCAATAATCCCAACTCAACAATTTGGGTTCAGGGCGATAGGCGTTGCGGTGCGGCGCTTGCTGGAAGGCGATGACGGTAGAGAGCAAGGCTAGCATCAAGGCCCAGCCTAACCAGTATCCAGGGCGGCTCAGCCAATACCGGGGGAGCATTTTTGTAACCGCAGCGTCGTTACCCGCCGCGTGTTTTGTCGCCAGTCCGGACATGTCGTCCCCCTTATCGCCGTTAGATAAGGGCTTTTTAACAACAAAATCGCCGCAAGGAAAGGCCAATCGAATGGCACTATTTCACAGCGAATCGATTCCTGAGTTTGCGGGCAGATTGAATCAAGAATACACCTGGCTATTCAGTAGGTGTTCAGTGACAACTTTCCGTCTTATTAACGATTAAGGCTGGTGGTGGCCGTGGTGCATATGCTGTCCGCCCGGCACTGCGTGGCGAGCGTGGTCGCTAAGTTGGGCATCGAAATAGCTGTGTACCGCTGCTATCAACTGTTTATCTTCCGTTCGATACTCGATTTCCGCACCGTTCGGCAAATCCCGATACATAAAACTGACTTTTCCGGCGGCTGACGCCAAGGCTTTGAGTCCCGGCATATCGTCGCCATGAATACGGCTCGGCCCGGAAAAATCGCCTTTGGCAAACCCCGCAGCCAGTTGCGCCAGGTGGCTGCGCGCCAAGCCGATTTGCTCAGTATCCGCAGCATCTTTGGCAATGACTTGCTGGATGCCGCCGGTGTCGGTTTTATTAAAAATATGTAAAGTTTTTTCCAGATCAAACGGCATGACATGACTGCCACGTTCTTGCACTTCGTCCAGTCGTGCCGGATCGACCGGTGGGATGGCCTCGGCTGCAGAGACCGATAGCAGTAAGGCAGCTAGAAATAGTGTTGTTTTCATCTAAATCGTCCTGTGTGAATGAGCCGAGCTCACAAAATATTCGAGTTGAATCGGGCATCTGCGTTACCAAACACCCGCGGGTAGCCGCCTAAATCTGTCGAGATTGAGGTTGAATTGAGTTTTACGATTCGTCGCTAGGCTTGCGAATAATGATGGTCGATAAGGCCAGCAATAAAATACCGCCGGACACTAATAAAATCCCCATATCGGCCTGGTGATGCGCCTGTATGTCGGCGATCAACAATCTAGCCAGCGCGGTGATGGCAATGTAAATCAGACAACGCACCGGCATCAGGTTGGTTTTGAAATAAATGCCGACCATCGCACCCAGCTCCAAATAGATAAACAGCAGCAAAATGTCGCCAATGGTGGCATGGCCTTGCAGCATCATGCCGCCGTATGCCACCACCGCCGACCAAACAATACTGGCGCCGATGACAAACAAGGCCAAATAATGAAAAACTTCGATCAGCAAGTTGCCTATTTCGTCCGCCAGTAGTTTGGCTTGCTCGTTCAATTGTCTGAAACGGTGAATATCCAAGATTTTAACTCACTGAACGGGTTGGGTATGCGAGGGCATCGCTGCGGACATCTGGCCTGCTTGGACGATTTTCAAGCCGCGTTGCGCCATCATGACACCCATCGCGATAACCAATATTGCGGATACCTTGACGAGCTGACGCATAAATACCGGCGACAATAAACTGGCGAAAAACCCAAAACCGAGCAACGGCGCCAAAGTGCCGAGGCCAAACCAGAACAGAATCAGCGCGCCCTGCACCGGGTCGCCGCTGCCGGCGGCCATTACATACATGGCTTGTAGCGGGCCACAGCCCAGCAATAAACCTGTCAATAAGCCGGTACGTAAAGCACTGCGCGGTTTGCGCATTTCGTCTGCAAGCTGGCGATTGACAGCCCTGGGCATGCGCAAAGTAAAGCGGCGCAAGAAGGCGAAGAAGTTGAGCATCTTCAAACCGTATAGCAATAGAAATACGCTCGCGGCTAATGCCAGTCCGCCGCGTATCTGCGGGGTCATGGCGATAGTGGCACCTAACAAACCAAAGCCGGCACCCAGTGCACTGTAAGACAAGGTCTTGCCGAACGCGTAACTTAAATGCGCCAGCAACTGGCGGGATTTGGGTTTGGCCGGATCGGTATAACCCACTACAAAACCGCCGCACATGCCGATACAATGAAAACCGGTGAGAAAGCCGATGCCCAGCAATACCGCGTGATCCATATGCGGTGTGATTTGTTGCATCACGCCTGGCATCAAACTCTTGCCCCAGAAGGCCACGCCACCGACAGCCAGCAATAACAATATAAAAATCAACAGACCTTTTAGCTTGCCGCTAGCAGAGGGTGGCGTAAGTTCCACGCCGTAACCCTTGGCGCGAATGGTTTGGTGCAGCGCCGCTTCGTCGGCCAACTGGTCGTCGAATTGCACATCAACCGTTGCTCGCGCATAGCTGACCTCTACCGTTATCACCCCCGGTAAGTCAGCCAATTCTTGGCGAATGGTGTCTTCACAACCCGGGCAGTGCATGCCCTCGACCGTCAAATGCCTGTTGATTATCGTCATATCCCCTTCCCTGGCAATTGGCGTCTCGGTCTGATCATACAACCAAGAAATCCCGCATCATGCCCATATCTTCGTGTTCCAGGTTATGGCAGTGGTACATAAACAAACCTTTAAAGTCCTGGAAGGGCTTAATGATTTTTACCCGTTCGCCTGGCATGACCAGCACTGTGTCTTTCCAGCCGCCTTCGATGAAGCCATCTTTAACCGTGGCGTAATCTTCGCCGGCGTTGGTGGCTATGGTCCGGCTTAGGATTTGGAAATATTGGCCGTGCAAATGAATCGGATGCGCCATCGACATCATCATGCCACCGCCCATGCCACCCATCTGATGCCCGCCGGCTTCGTCGCTATCGCCATCATGGCGCATGCCCATCATACCCATGCGCCGATGACCACCTTCATTCTGACCGGTTTCGCCATCGTGCCGCATGCCGCCCATCATGCCCATACCACCCATTTTGTGGCTACCGGAGTCGGGTTTCTCCGTACCGCCGTGCTCGCCACCGACCTTGCCGCCATGGCCACCGCCGTGCACATGAAAAATCTCCAGCAATTGCACGGTATTCAGCGGAATGCGCTCGCTGGGTAAAATATCGTTATAGGCATAGGGCCGGCCATTTAAAACCATGCGCATGGGCCCTTCCGAAATAGCGATAGGCACCGGTTTACCGGGATTAGCTGTGTCGCTTAAACTGTAATGACTAATTTGCGCCAAGCTGTTAGGTAATTTTGGGCTATCACTCACCTGACGAGTAACTTTTACGGTAAATATCGGATAGTCGCTCCCCAACGGCAAAACACTGGCATGCATGCCCATGCCACCACCCATGCGACCTTTTTGGCCTTGGCCACCGCCCATCATCCGTTCGGCCATTCCCGGCAACACGCCAGAAAAAGAACGGCTACGCAATACAAGCTGAGAGCCGACTTTACGCCCGCTGAAATCCACCCAAATATCTAAACGTTCGCCGGGGGCCAGCATCACGTAAGGTTTATTGACCGGTGCTTCCAGCAAGCCGCCATCGGTGCCGATGACGGTAATAGGCGATTTGTCGTCCCAAGCCAGTTTGTAGATGCGCGCCGTTGAGCCGTTGAGGACGCGGAAACGATAAGCTCGACTGGCCACGTCGAGTTGAAAATTCGGGCGACCGTTAACCAAAATCCGGTCGCCGTAAAAACCCATCATCCGATCGCGCATATGCCGCACGTAGACGAGTTGGTTATTGTCGTCAAACAATTTATCTTGAATGACGATAGGTACTTCGTATTCGCCGCCGGGCAATTCCAGACGCCGTTCTTCCTCGTCGTTCACCAAAATGGCGCCCGCCAGGCCGTGATAAACCTGTTCCGCCGTGGTGTTGTGCGGGTGGGGATGGTAGATATTCATGCTGGCCCGATTGAGCATTTCAAACTCATACACAAACACTTGACCGCTATCTATCGTGTACAGCGGATGACCATCCACTTCGGCAGGCACGTGCAAACCATGCCAGTGGGTGATACTGGGCTCGTTAAGCTGATTGTGCAGATTGATTCGAATCTTCTGGCCTTTCTCAAAGCGCAGCACCGGCCCCAGGTAAGAACCGGGAATTTCGGTCAAGGTCTGCGCCGGTCCCTTCACCAATTTGGCAAAGTATTGCTGCACCCGCGTGGGCTGGCCGGGCAAAATAGCGACCGAGCCAGGTTTGCAGATCAAGTCTAATTCCACATCCGGGTGAAAATTGGCCGAGGCTTTTCTCGGCGGCATTTTCGGCATGTCGCCCATGTTTTCCATGGCCCGCAGCCACGCGGGCGTTGCCGCCCACGCCATTAATCCGGCTCCACTTTGCGCGAAAAAGCGCCGACGGGACTTATTGAATGAATAAGACATATACCCTCCTCAAACGTTTTTTATAGTTATGCGCCAAGCGGTTAACACCGGATGGCTAATGTGACGGTCTAACACAACCGTCAATATTAGTCTAGCCTAATTTACAGGTGCTGCCGAGGCGGCATTGGCACCGCTTCTATACGCGGTTTACGGCTATGAATACGATTGCCGATTAGGCCTAGTGCCAAGATGGCAGCTAAGCCGGCCAACACCCGTCGCCAGGCAAGTTCGTCATCCTGCCACACCGCTAAAGATGCCAACAGTTGCCAACTCACGGCGTTAAACAACACGTAAACCGCCACCACCATCACGAACCAGCCGAACCCGCGCCGTAACACCGCCGCACTAATAAAGTTGGATAACCAACCACCCAGAAAACTGCCGCATACCGCACCGGCGGTGACCAGCACCATCAACTCGATATCCAGCTGTGCGTGATTGGCGTAACCGCTCAAGCCGGCGGTGGCGTTCATCACGATAACCAGTAACGAGGTACCGATCGCCGCCGGCATCGGCAAACCCACCAACAAGGTCAATGCGGGCACGATCAAAAATCCGCCGCCGACCCCCACTAGACCGGTCAAACCGCCGACCAAAATCCCATCGAACAACAAACGCAATATCGGTGTTTGTAAAGGACACATCGGTAGTGCCTGCTCAATAGTTGGCTCGCTAGGCGCTCTCTTGAAGATCATCGCCAGGCCGGTCAAAAAGGTAATCGCCCCAAAAAACACCATCAGCCATTCGCCGGAAAAATGCCCGGCCAAGCGACCGCCACCGAATGCGCCTAACATGCCGGCCAAACCGAATACCAGAGCGCTTTTCCAGCAAACATGGCCGCGCCGCGCATGCGGAATTAACGCCATCAAGCTGGAGACGCCCACCACCACAAAAGAGGTAACGATGGCCGTCTTGGGCGGCACATGCAGCACATATACCAGCATCGGCACCGTCAAAATCGAGCCGCCGCCACCCAACAGCCCCAGCAGCAAGCCGATACAGATTGCCAAGATCAGCGTCAGGATCATCGGTTAACTCCGCCTACTCGGCCAGCGTCCCACAAGACTGATTGGCCGGCAGCGCCTGATCGATAAACTTGGGATACGCCAGCTTCAATTCGCTCATGATCGCTATGAACTCAACACGCGTGCGGCCTTGACCCACGCGGGGGTTTTTAGCCATTTCCTGTTTGATAGTGGACACGGTATTGCCCTGGTAATCGTGTCCCGGATAAACCAAAGTATCAGGGGGCAAAGTAAACAATTTGCCGGTGATACTGTCGTAAAGCTGGCCGGCATCGCCTTGCTGGAAATCGGTACGGCCGCTGCCGCCGATCAGCAAGGCATCGCCGGTAAACACCCGGTCGGCCATCACGTAACTGACGCAACCGCCGGTATGGCCGGGGGTATGCCGTACCTGAATATCCAGATCGCCAACTTGCAACAATACTCCATCAGTGACCAGCAAATCCGCGCAGAGCGCGCCGGCATCCCGATGCACCACGCTCTTGCTGCCAAGTTTTTCGCGCAGCAAACCGGCGCCGGTGATGTGATCGGCATGCACATGAGTTTCGAAGGTGTAAATCAGCTTCAGATTCAGGCTTTGCAGTAGATCGATGTAAATCGGCAGCTCCGAAGCGACCGGATCGATCAAGCAAGCGCGACGGCTGCGTTCGCAGCCCAACAAATAACTGTAGGTAGAGGTTTCTGTTTCGAAGAGTTGTCTGAAAATCATGACCAGCCTCGTTTATCGCAAAATAAGAAGAATATAGGGTTTGCATATCAATACTCGTGCCAGCTTATCGGCAGCCTTTATCTCCGCACTACTTATAAAATCAGCTCTGCAGAACGTGGACAAAATACAGATATGTGTTTGTTTTAAACGAATATTTTATTTTTCATCTCTTGGATTGATAAGTCGATAGATTCCATAGCATGGCCTCGCAACGGCCACAGACGATGTTTCAATATGAAATACTGAAACAATACTGATACACTTGAAACATCCCTGAAACAAGACAAGATACTCCGCATGGCATCCTCCTCGCCCCTATTCAAACGTTGGCTCGGCCAAATCGGCGCCGATCAAGTCGTAGAAGTGTTGACCGACTTATTCGAAAGCGGTGCGGCCTTTATTGTGGACAGCAATAGCGACATTTTGCTGTGGAGCAAAGGTGCCGAACAATTGTTCGGCCTGAGCGCGACCGAGACCATCGGCAAGCCTTGCAAGACCGCACTGAATTGCGACAGCGACAACGACCCCTGCAACCTGGCCGAACTCGGCATCGTCAAGTCGCAAGCGGTACGGATACATCGCCCGGATGGCCGGACGCTGAATTGTTATCGAACCGCCCGCGCCTTCTACGACAGCAATGGCGGCTTCGCCGGGGCGATTGAATTTCTGCAAGCGCAAAGCGACACAGCGCCCGAGCAAAAACCGGACGACAGCGACAGCTTTCACGGCATTCTGTCGCGTGACCCGGCGATGAAAGAGGCCATCAAAATTATTCGCAACGTCGCCGAAACCGAAGCCACCGTGTTGATCCGCGGCGAATCCGGCACCGGTAAAGAGATGGTGGCACATGCGCTGCATTTGGAAAGCCCGCGTCACTATCAACCCTTTCTGGCCATCAACTGCGCGGCCTTGACCCCCAGCCTGTTGGAAAGCGAGTTATTCGGCCATGTGAAAGGCGCATTCACCGGCGCGGTACGTAACCATGCCGGCCTGTTTCAACGCGCCAACGGCGGCACGCTGTTTTTAGATGAAATAGCGGAACTGCCATTGGAACTGCAAGCCAAACTATTGCGCGTGATACAAGAACGCAATTTCATCCCGGTCGGCGGCGATAGCGCCGTCAGCGTCGATGTGCGGATTATCGCCGCCACGCATAGATCGCTGCGCGAAGAGGTCAAGGCCGGCCGGTTTCGAGAGGATTTGATGTACCGCTTACGGGTCGTGCCGATCTTTCTGCCGCCGCTGCGCGAACGTCGCCAGGACATCAGCCTGTTGCTGCAATATCTGATAGACCGGCATAACACCCAAGGCCATCGCCATATCGACAGCATCGCGCCGGAAGCGATGCGCCTGCTGTTGGATTACCGCTGGCCGGGCAATGTTCGGGAATTGAATAATGTCGTCGAATACGCTTATGCGGTGGGCCGCGACAGCGAGCTAAGCATAGGCGATTTGCCGCCCGAGTTCCGCGAGCCGCTTAGACCGACAGCAACGATTGACCAACACCTTACAGCACGCCCGAAAAGTCAAAACGAAGCGGAATTGATCCGAGAAGCCTTGGAAAATAACCCGGACAATCTGGAACAGGCCGCGCAATATGCGGGGATGAGTCGGGCGACTTTTTGGCGGAAGCGGCGGAAGTATGGTTTATAAATTTGCTTTATTGGCGGGTTAATCGCGTCAACGCCACGCCAATATCGTATTGACGTCCTATTGATTGCGTCTTATGGTGTAGCTCCATTCATCAATGGGAGTCTATTCATGCAAACACCCACTCTAAAACAGGAAGCGCTGGAATCGATTGACCGTTTGCCTGACAACGCAGACATTGACGAAATCATGTATCAGCTTTACGTCGTCGACAAGTTACGTAAAAGCCGCGAAGCTATCACTGAAGGCCAATTCATTCACCAAGAAGAGTTAAAGCGCGAAATCGAACAATGGTGATTGTTTGGTCAAAACCCGCGCGCGAAGACCTCCACTCGATACATCAATTTATTGCTCGTGATTCCAAACTCTACGCAAACCGCGTAACGCAAGACATTCTCGCTAAAGTGGATGTACTGGCGACCATGCCAAAGCTGGGCCGGACAGTTTCCGAAATTGGCGAGGAAAATGTGCGCGAAATCGGCATATATTCATACCGGATACTTTACGAAACAATCGGCGAAACCGTTTATATCCATGGCGTAATCCACAAGCGACGAGACTTCAAACAGGAAGATCTGCAACGCTAATAAGCTATGAATAGCTCATATTAGACTACAGCCGAATTATCTAACGCCGACCCACCATCAACTCGATTTCCTCGACGATTTCTTCCTGGCGCAGCCGATTGCGTTGTCGTTGTAATTCTTCGCCGCCGCGCTCAAGATGTCGCAACGCGGTTTCCATCTGCATCAGCCGCATGTGGTTTTCCACCCGAATCGAGCGCAACAATAAGGCCAGCAGGCTGTGAAACAGATAATGTTCGGCAACGCCTTGGGCCACTTCCGCCGGCGGTGCGAACGTCAACGGCGGGTTTAGCCTGGCGCTACTAGCCACATCAGACAGCGGCCAAAGACGTTGGCTGCGCGCACCTTGTTCGTCACGCACACAGGCTATCAACCCAAACTCGACCCCGCGCAGTTCCGCGACCGCCGCCAGAATACTATCTATCGCGGCCGGCGCATCCAAACCGCCGTCGGCACCGCGCAGCCGTTGCAATGCGGCGCGCTCCTCAACCATTTGGTGCAGGCGTTCACCAACTAGAATCAATGGGCCTTGCTGAGTGGATTCTGTTCGCCAGTAGCGCATCACGTCTTCGTTAAAGCTGCCGCAAAAGCCGCGCACGGAACCGAATAACAGCCAGATGTCGTTGGCGGGCGAGCTTAAAGCCGGCTCCGGCAAGCTATCGGCCAAATCGGCCAAGGCCGTCTGCAACGATTGCACGACTTGTTGCTGCGCGGCCTCGCGCCTACCCACTTTCCGCAGCTCAGCCAAGGCAAAACTGCGCATCGCGCCGAGAATGCCGGACAAATCGTCGAACAAGGCTAATCGCGCCTCAACTTCCCGACGCTGGCTCATGTTTTATCCGCCAATAATTGCCGCAACGCTGACAACCATTGCTTTTTAGGTGAATCCAAGATCAAGGTATCCGGCAATTTTACAAGCAGCTCCGCCAATACGCCGGCCGCCTGTTCCGGCTTGAGGTTTTCCAGCAAGCCCTCGCCATAGGCCAGCAGCCAGGCCAGATGGGCTCGTTCGGACAAAGGTTGCAAGCGGTCCTGTTTCAATATTTCCCGCAGCAAGCGACCGCGTTGCAGTTTTTCCTCGACACCGGCTTCTAAACGCGTACCGAAACGGGCGAAAAGCTCCAGCTCCAGAAATTGCAAATAATCCAGCCGAATATGCGCGGAAGCGGTTTTGATAGCCGGATGTTGAGCCTTGCCGCCGATGCGCGATACCGAACGGCCGATGTCGATGGCCGGCAGCATGCCCGCCGCGAACAGCTTGCTTTCCAGATAAATCTGGCCGTCGGTGATCGAAATCAGGTTGGTGGGAATATACGCCGACAGCTCGCCCTGGCGAGTTTCGATGATAGGCAAGGCCGTCATGCTGCCGCCGCCATATGCCGACGACAATACGGTGGAACGCTCCAGCAGCCGGGAATGCAGATAAAAAATATCGCCAGGATAGGCTTCGCGGCCAGGCGGCCGTTGCAGTAGCAGCGACAGCTCGCGATAGGACTGGGCGTGGCGCGTCAGATCGTCGTAGACCACCAACGTGTCGCGGCCCATGCGCATCCAGTGCTCGGCAATTGCGCAACCGGCAAACGGCGCTAGGTAGCGAAAACCCGGCAAGGCGTTGGCTTCGGCCACTACCACCACGGTATAGGCCAGCGCATCGGCCTGGCGCAGCACTTCTATAGTACCGGCTACGGAAGAACGCGGCTGTCCGATCAACACCATCACACACAACACATTACGGCCACGTTGATTGAGCACGGCGTCCAGGGCCAGCGCGCTTTTGCCTATGCCGTCGTCACCGATGATCAATTGGCGCTGGCCCTTACCGATCGGAATCAGCGTATCGACAATCTTGCAGCCAGTATACAAAGGTTCGGAGACGAAATCGCGCTCGATGATGGGCGGCGCGGCAGCTTCCAACGAGCGAAATTGGCGCAATTCCGGTGGCGGCAATCCGTCCAGCGGACTGCCAAGCGGATCGACCACCCGCCCCAACAAGGTATCGCCAACGCCAATTTCCAGTTTGCGGCCGATATGCTGCACGGCCATGCCGGCGGTGACGCCACGGTTTTGCGACAACAAAATCGCCCCCAGCACTTCCCTGCCCAACTGAAACACCAGACCGGTACTGCCGTCGTCGAAACCGATCAATTCATCAAGCCGGGCAGTGGGCAACCCGCGTATCCAGGCGATGCCGTCACCGATGCCGGCCACGCAACCGCGCTCGGATAGACGCAGGCCAAATTGGTAGGCTTTAACCGGCTCAACCATGATTGGCTTGGCGCCGGAAAAACGCCAACTCATCGGCCAGATTAGCGTGCAATTGGCATTCGCCAACTATGGCACGCAGGCCGGCAATCAAGGCCGGGTCTTCCTTGAACCTGAGTTGCAAGGTTTGTCCGGCAGCGCTCGATAAGGCTTCCGTCACTCGAGCTTGATCGGCTTCGCTCAACGGGTGCGCGCTAAGCACCTCGACCGCAGAAGCGGCAATCAGCATCGCCGCCGCTTTGCGCAGTGCAGTTTGTTCGCTATCCGGCATATTCAGCAGATCTTGCAAAAATACCTCGACAATAGTCTGCGTCAACTGCGGCGACGCCAGTCGTTGCAACATCGCCGCTGCCTGTCCATATGCCGCGCCCGCTGCTTCCCTTATCAAAGCGGCTTCCCGTGCCGCAATCAGCGTCTGGTTGCGGACCCGCAATTTAGCCTCTTCGTCAGCAAGCGTCTGTTTCAGATTCTCCGTTGCAGTATTGCGCAACTGAGTTAACTCTTCGTCTAGTTGGCGGCGACTGGCTTCTTGTTGTTGATTCCAATCGGTTAGCCGTTGTTCGTATTGTTGGCGCAAGGCTTCCGCTTCGTTGCGCAACTGTGCGGCCTGCTCGGTTTCATCTTTGATGCGCTGCTGCCGGGCATCGAGCATTGCCAGCACCGGGCGATACAGGAAGCGTTGCAGTATCCACACCAGGACCAGGAAATTGAGGATTTCCAGGATAAAGGTTGTCCAGTCGAATTGCATCATGGATGGGTAACCCGTTTTGTTGGATATGAACTTGCGGCGTTGTTCCGAAAAAACCGCCGATTTTTTGTTTCTCCGCTATCTTAAACCCCGCAATGGCTTTGATGTCTGAAAATTTAGCCCGCGTAGCTTGCCATTTAGGCACGTCTTGAGGCTCGAATACTTACGGCTTAGAATACCGCCCGACTTTCCGGATTCGAGCCTGCCCGACCACCTAAGCCAGGGCAAATAAGACGGGAAGCCCGAACCAACTCAGCATTTCGTTACCCTATGACCTCTTTGCAAGAACATCTGTCACACCCCAAGTATCGGCCCGATATTGACGGCTTGAGAGCCATTGCCGTTCTCTCGGTTATCGCCTTTCACGCCTTTCCCAAGAGCTTGCAAGGTGGATTTATAGGTGTAGACATCTTCTTTGTGATTTCAGGTTATCTCATCTCCACCATCATTTTTCAGAACCTGGAAAAGGGTACATTCAGCTTCACCGAATTTTATGCCCGCCGGGTTAAGCGAATCTTCCCGGCACTGATTCTGGTCTTAGTTGCGTGTTATGTCTTCGGCTGGTTCGCGCTGTTTGCCGACGAGTACAAGCAGTTGAGCAAGCATATTGCCGCCGGCGCGGGATTCGTTTCCAACATTGTGCTATGGAGCGAGGCCGGCTATTTCGACAACTCCGGTGAGACTAAACCGCTGCTGCATTTGTGGAGTTTGGGCATTGAGGAACAGTTTTACATCGTCTGGCCCTTGTTGCTTTGGTTTGCCTGGGAGCGGAATTTCAATCTGCTGACCATTACGGTTCTGATTGCCATCGTCTCTTTCGGCCTGAATATCACAGGCGTCATCGCCCATCCTGTCGCGACGTTTTATTCTCCACAAACCCGGTTTTGGGAGCTGTTATGCGGTAGTTTGCTGGCTTGGATGACGCTCTACAAGAAGGACTCGTTCTCTTCTATCAAACTGAAGCTTGACGGTTGGTTGGCTTGCGCGGTTTATCGACACTCTCACGCCGCCGACGGCAAGACGCTGGCCAACGCGCTGTCTATTCTGGGCATACTGCTGTTAGCCTTCGGCTTTTTCATCATCAATAAAGATTTCAATTTCCCTGGCCGTTGGGCGGTGATACCGATGTTGGCTGCGGTCATGATCATATCGGCCGGACCCAATGCCTGGGTTAATCGCATCGTCTTATCCCACCCGCTAGCGGTATGGTTCGGCTTGATCAGTTTTCCATTGTATTTGTGGCACTGGCCTCTCCTATCTTTTGCGCAAATCATCGAGACCGAAGTGCCCAGTATGAATATCCGCGCCATTGCGGTGTTGCTGGCCGTGGTATTGGCTTGGCTGACCTACAGACTGGTGGAAAAACCGATACGTTTGGGTAGTCACAGCAGAGCCAAGACGGCGGTACTGCTGCTGTTGATGCTCGGTATCGGCTATGTCGGCTACGCTTCATATTCTCGGGATGGCCTGGAGTTTCGTAAAGCCGATGCGCAGACAAAAACCAAGATGTATGCCGACGTGAACGGCACAGTACTCTACAACACGCCGGAAGACTGGGTCGATGAGCGCTGTAAGGGGGTATTGGGAGGGGCCAGTTACAATTATTTGATGTGTCGCTTTACCACGGCTACGCCAAAAACGCTGGTGGTCGGCGATAGTCATGCTGCGCAATTTGTCTACGATTCGATTACCAAAGGCTCGAACGATCTGGCATTGGTAGCCGTCAATGGCTGCCTGCCGTTTATCGATCTGGTGAGCATTAATCCCACGGAAGAATTTGCAGAAAAATCGACCAGATGCCGGGTAGTCGTTCCTATCGTGCTGAAGCTGCTGAAGGAATTCCCATCAATTCAGCGCGTGGTGTTTGCGACCAGAGGCGCAATGTATATCGAAGGTTCTGGATTCGGCAATACCGAAACAAAAAACGTCTATCGGATTATTAAAAGCCCGGATGATGTATTGGCGGAAAATTACAATCAATTTGTTTCCGGCTATGTCGCAACCATCAATGAGATTTTAAAGCTGGGCAAATCGGTGGTTTTTATTGAAGACGTACCGGAGATTGGGGTAAGTGCCAAAAACTGTGTGGACGAGCGCCCGCTGCGCATTACCGAAAGAGCCCTGCCCGAGTGCGATGTCTCCAGAAAGTCTTTTGAAGAGCGGAATATAAACTACAGAAGAGCTGTCGATGCTATCGATGCCTCCACGCATAAGCGGATTAAGATTTTTCCCGCCTACGAATATTTATGCGATGAATCGACTTGCGGCGGCATGCACGATGACATGTCTTATTTTTACGACGACGACCATCTTTCCATGCGCGGCAGTAAGTTTATTTTCGACAAATTCGCTGAATGGCTGAGCAAAGAGTCCAAGTAACCGAATGGACCGCTCTATGTAATCTGACGTGGGTTATTTTAAAAAATATTCCAATAACGGGTTTCTAAACAACACGATCAGGGCCACCACCAAACAATAAATCGCCAACGACTCTATCATCGCCAAGCCGATAAACAGGGTACGGGTGATAGTTTTTTCGGCTTCCGGCTGACGAGCCAGGGCTTCCAAAGCGGCAGCGATGGCCTTACCCATTGCCAGAGCCGGCAACATCGTCCCAAGGGCGATCACCAGACCGGCCACGCCGGTGGAAATCATGCTGAATAAATGGATGTCGTTCATGGCTATTCCTCGGGAATTGCGGATGTATCGGATTCGCTAGGTTCCAACGCACCGGCGATGTAGATGAGCGCCAGCATACCAAAGATATAGGCCTGGACCACGGCTTCGATCACGTGCAGCATTAATAAAGGCACCGGCACCAGGAAGCCGGCGATCAACAGCACCAATAAGGCCGCCATTTCCAGACTCATGATGTTGCCGAATAGGCGGATGGCCAAAGCCAGGGTGCGGGTAAACTCGCTGATGATGTGGAACGGTAACAGGATGATGCTGGGCTCAGCGTAATGGCGAAAATGCTGCCGCCAGCCGCGATCTCGAATCCCGAACCAGTGCGTGGAACCGAACACCAGCACCGCCAGCGCGGCGGTGGCGGACAAATCGCGGGTGGGCGCATGTAGTTCCGGAATTAAACCCACCAGATTGGCGACCAATACAAACAGCCATAAGCTTGCCACGAACGGCAACACCCGCCGCACTGAAGCCGCCGGTAAGACTTCGGCAATCGCGCCTTCTATCGCCACGACCACCGCTTCGAGCAAATTTCGCAATGAAGATGGCTGACGGCTGAAGCGCAGCAACAGGGTTAACATCACAAAGCCCAGCATCACACCCCAAGTAGTGATTACTGTGTTACTGATCGCCAGTGGGCCGAGTTGAAAAACAGTGTTGGCGACAGATTCTGAGTTGTTCATATCCGCACCTCGATAAACATAAGGGCATAGCCGAAAGCCAGCCTAGATACCCAACATTTTGATTTTCTTGGGTTTCGCTCTGCTCTGCCCAAGCTACATTTGACTCTTACGATAGCTCTCTTGGCGAGGGCGCTATGCGCTCCGCCCGGAAAACGGCCGGAGCACTAAGGTTAACTTATTCGACAGCCAGATATTGGCCGGGGGCCAACGGACTTTCGTAGCGGACGCCTTCACGGAAAAACTGTTCGGGGTTGGAAGCAATTTCGCGGGCGGCCAGGAATTGCGCATAGTAGTTGCGGGAAGCAAAACCGAAGGCGGGACCGTCATAAGAGTCTACGATACGCACGAAATCGCTGCCGACTTGGTTTTGTGCACGCTTCATCCCGCCGATGCCGTGGTTGTATGAAGTCACAGCCGCCGGCCAATCACCAAGCTTACCGTAAGCGTAACTCAGGTAACGGGCCGCGCCGTTGGCGGAGACGAAAGGATCGTAACGTTGATCGACACGATCACCGCCGGGCATGAAGGTTTTGGCGGCGGCTTTGGTAAATTGCCACATGCCGACCGCTCCGGCGGAAGATTTGGCGGACGGTTGAAACGAGGATTCTACGTGCGGCAGATAAGCCAAGTCTTCCGGCAAACCGGCATCGCGGAAGGTCTTTCTAAACTGCAAATCATAGCGGCCGCTGATCTCCAATCCGCGTTTGAAACGCTCACGCGTGCCGCGCTGCGAACGCAGTCTGTCGCTAAGGCCAGGCAATACGCTGTTAAGTGATCTGCCGTTACTTTCCAGTTTGGCGATCAATTGCCTGTCGTTGGCGTTCAACGCCGCACCGTAACGCACTTTACTTTCCAATTCGGCCAGTTGCGCTTTCCAGTATTCGCGCCGCTGGCTGATCATGTCTTTTTGCTCTGATGTCAGGCCTTCCCCGACATAGCCCGGCAAGGTCATCACTTCGTAGACGACATCCAGATAACGATCATCGTGAAAAGCCACTTCGGAACGTTGCCAGACCGCATAGGTTTTTCGCCAGAAATCCACGGCCGGCTCTAACGCTGCGGGTTTTGGGAAAGTCCCCGTATAAAACGCTGGTTTATATGGGGTCGGTTGCGGTTGATAAGCCGGTCGTTGTTGAGCGATATTCGGCCTAACCGAAACCATTTTATCTCGCTTTACCGGCGAACTGCTGGTGCAAGCATTGAGTAACAACAAGGCTAATAAGGGAAGAGTTAAACGCAGCAAGGGTGGTTTCATTTTGGTCTGGGTATTGGATGCAACATTGATCGATGTAAAGTTTGCTACGCCGAAGAGTCGTAAAATATTCCTCGTGTATTTTCAATAAATAATAGCGCTCATTTCGAATTTTCGTGAAGAATAAATCCGAAAAAAATTAGCTTTTTTCCTGCAAAAATCGAAAAACGTTATAGGCACCAACCACAATACCCAACACAATCAAACTGACCGTCCAGCGTACCGAATAACCAGCAGCCAAAGTATCCAGCCAGCGCCCCAGATAAGCGCCGGCGACGATAGGTACTACAAACAGCAAACCCAGCGTACCGCCGTAAAACAACATGCCTACCCAAGTCGCTGGACGTCGCGTTTTTTCTTCCAGGCGCCGCAGATCGCGGCGGGTGTGTTCGATTAGTTTGTTGCGAAAACTCATGTCTATATTCCTGCTGATCCGCGACTACTCAGTTCGGCTAGGCGTCGCACCAAAGAACGTTCGATTTCCGACAGCGTAGCCCGCGCGGTGTGTACTTCGGAATCAGCCTGGGCCATTTCCGCCGCAAGTCGTTCGCAGATGGCATCGCGGTCTTCGCCGAGAAAATAGCGTACCGTAGTAACGGTAAGTTGATTGTCGGCAAAGCGCAGCACACCGCTGGGCAAGGCCAAATAATGCCAGACACCGGCTTGATCGCTGAAACGGGCTAGCCCGTATCTCAGCAAGGCCACGCAGTGAATATGTCCGGCCAAAATCCCGAAACTGCCGTCGGCATCGGCGCCGATAAACTGGGTGACGGTATCGAAATGCTCAGCGCCACGACTATCCAACAAAGTTAACGCAAAACCGTTCATGCCGACATTGCGCCTTTCATATAGCAATCGGCTTCGCTGAGCTGGTCATATTTGCCGTCCATAAATGCTTCGCAATCGGCGATGGTTTGCGCTAGCGGCACCCTTACGCCCGGCATGCCGGTATGGTCGGCAACGGTGGTAAACGGTTGAGTCAGGTAGCGTTGCAAGCGGCGCGCTCGTTCGACGATACGGCGGTCTTCCTGCGAGAGCTCTTCGATACCGAGCATGGCGATAATATCTTCCAACTCCCGATAGCGCGACAAATGCTCGCGCACAGCTCGGGCCACCTGATAGTGCCGGTCGCCCAGGATATGGTGATCCATGATTCGGCTACCGGAACGCAAAGGGTCTATGGCTGGATAAATGCCTTTTGCGGCCTGTTGCCGGGACAGGATCACCACGCTATCCAGATGCCCAAGGATGGTAGCGACCGCCGGGTCCGACATGTCATCGGCCGGCACATACACAGCCTGCACCGAGGTAATGGAGCCGGATTTGGTGGAGACGATACGTTCTTCCAGCGACGCGACCTCGGTCAGCAAGGTCGGTTGATAACCGACCGTGGCCGGCATCCGCCCCAGCAAACCGGAAATTTCGCTGCCGGCCTGGACGAAGCGAAAAATATTGTCCATCAGAAACAGTACTTCGGTATCCAGCGTATCGCGCAAATACTCGGCATACGCCAAAGCGGTGTAACCCACATGAAAGCGCACGCCGGGTGATTCGTCCATTTGCCCGTAGACCAGCAGTGCTTTGGGTAATACGCC
>Ga0123388_1075773_pt1 | contig 33210 bp, 31 predicted proteins | sample T0HHNO3metaT_FD_89916 | JGI IMG/M metagenome (GOLD analysis project Ga0123388, IMG submission 89916) | Methane-oxidizing artificial microbial communities from Washington, USA to study methane cycling - T0-HHNO3 metaT (Metagenome... | ecosystem: Engineered > Modeled > Simulated communities...
GAAAAATTGGTCAAATGTTAACAAAAGTAACAGTTGTAAGTAATATGTAAAAAAATTCAAGTAATAAATATTGCTTCCGTTAAGTCTCTTTGAATACCCAATCTTATTTCAATGTTCATGGAGAAAATATGTCTTATATCAGTCGCATCCTCATCGCATCATCATTGTTCGCAGCAAGCTCACTCGCATTCAGTGCAGAAGTTTGTAAAGTGTCTATGATGGGTCGCGTATGCTTTGAAGAAGGTAGCGCAGAAGCTACTGCCGCGCACATGAAAGGTGACGCTGTCGGTGAAGTTTCTAAGAAGAAAAAATTAGAAGCTAGCGCAGAAATAGACACTGCTAAAAAAGTAGCAGTAAATACTAAATAGTATCCATAAGCTGTGAATCAGGCTTGCGCATATGCAAGCCTTTTTTATTAGCGCTTCCCAATTCCACATCTAAATCTGAGGAACTCAAAATGGGAAACTTTATATAGAGTATTTATACCTTTCTTTTCAATAGACCAAAATCTAGCATGAGCGAATAGAGTGCTGTTAACTATCTTTAAAGAAATTAACTGCTCACTGGAGACAAAATGACTGTTAAACAAAAAATGTACCTATTGCTATTAACCGCCACGATAGGATTGGTTTCACTGGCGGGTCTGGCAAGGTTCCAATTGGACCGTGTTTACGACATTACCAACTATTCGAATGTGCGTTCAATTCCAAGTATTGAAGCGCTTGATAATATTCTGGCAGAATTTGAAACGCTGAACGGTTTGATATGGCAACATATGGCTACTACTGATAATGCAGATATGGGCCAGATCGAGCAGGAAGTCGCCGAGGTGCATCAAGAACTCAGCAGCAGTCTCGCAAATTATGAAAAGCAATTTATCGCCGATGTCCAAGATAAAAAGTTACTACAGTTGGATAAAGCGGTTATGTCTGAGTACGATGCCATGGGTGGTAATGTATTGACTACATCTCTTGCAAATAACAAGGAGGCGGCGAGAGACCTTCTCCTGCAAGGCCGCCCGATAATCAAGAAAATGCAAACAGCTCTTGATAATCATCGTAAATATAATATTAAGCTAGGTGCGGATAGTGCTTCCCAGGCTGCTTCCATTAAAACACAAGCTTCGCTACTACTCATTGGAATTGCCGCCACCATATTAGCGTTAACTGTGGGTATGGGACTATTCCTGACACACAGTCTCCTGAAGCAACTAGGCGAAGAGCCTGCGCGACTTGCACAGATTGCTAATGCCTTTGCCGAAGGTGATCTTAATACTTCAATACAGATCCACCCAAATGATCGCAGTAGCATTGCTTATGCGATGAGTGTTTTGAAAAAAATGCTGACCGATCTGATTGATTCACTCAACCACGTGAGTTCTCAACACGATCAAGGTGAGATTGATACTAAACTGCAAACCGATCGATTTAAAGGTCATTATGCAGAAATGGCAGTCGGTATCAATCGTATGACAACCGGACATATTGAATCAAATCGTAAAGCTATGGCCGTCGTCAAAGCATTCGGTGAAGGCGATTTTTCTGCAAAACTGGCTTTGTTCCCAGGTAAGCAACGCGTGATCAACGAGACCATTGAAGAAGTACGGGAAAATCTGCAGTTACTTATTGAAGATGCAGACTCTTTAGTTCAAGCAGCTATTGCAGGAGAATTATCGACCCGTGCCGATGCAAATCGTCATAAAGGTGATTTTAGAAAAATTATTGCCGGTGTAAATCAAACTTTGGATGCCGTAATTACGCCGATCAATACCGCTTCTCAATATATCGCTCGTATCGCGAGTGGAGACATTCCGGAGACAATTAATGAAAATTACAGCGGCGACTTCAATGTATTAAAAGAAAGCCTCAATACCTGCATTCATGCTATCAATAGGTTAGTCGCGGATGCCACCATGCTTTCTGAAGCTGCAACTCATGGCAAACTAAACACTCGTGCCGATGCAACGGCGCATACTGGTGATTTTAAAAAGATTATTACTGGCGTAAACGAAACTTTGGACGCCGTGATTTCTCCGTTGAATGCCGCTGCTGATTGCATATCCCGGATTGCTAAAGGCGATATTCCTGATCCTATCTCTAAAACGTATGCGGGTGAGTTTGATACGCTCAAACAGAATCTGAATACCTGTATTTCTGCAGTTAATGCCTTGATCCAAGATGCACAAATGCTTGCCAATGCAGCGAAAGAAGGGAAAGTTTATATGCGTGCAGATGAAGGCAAGCACCAAGGCGACTACCAGCGCATCATTCGCGGTGTTAATACCACGCTGGAGCTCATTACTACGCCAATTAGAGCTGCTAAGGAGGCCGCTGACGCTATCAACACCGCAGCCCGTGAAATTTCCATAGGCAACAACGACCTGTCACAACGTACTGAGGCGCAAGCATCGGCGTTGGAAGAAACAGCATCAAGCATGGAGCAGCTTGCCGGTGCAGTTAAGCATACATCATTGAACGCCAATGAAGCCAATATACTCGCTACTGAAGCTTCAACAATCGTGGCTCGCGGTAGCAGCGCGGTGGATCAAGTAGTGAATCGCATGGTGGATATCCAGACCAGTTCAAAAATGATTGAAGACATTACTTCGGTCATCGACAGCATTGCCTTCCAGACTAATATCCTCGCACTGAACGCAGCGGTTGAAGCTGCTCGTGCAGGTGAACAAGGCAAAGGTTTCGCGGTTGTGGCTTCAGAAGTTCGCAGCTTGGCGCAACGTTCTTCTGCAGCTGCCAAAGAAATCAAAAATTTGATTTCTGATTCAGTGGATAAAGTTAACGATGGTAGTCGGCTTGCACTTGCTGCCGGTGAAACCATGGCTGAGATTTTAAATTCTGTCCAAAAGGTAACCGTCATCATGGCAGATATTGCTTCATCATCTGCGGAACAAAGCTCTGGCATTAATCAGGTGAATGCTGCAGTTATGCAAATGGATAATGCCACTCAGCAGAATGCAGCTTTAGTGGAAGAAGCTGCTGCTGCTGCTGAAACCTTATTAGATCAAGCGGCTAAGCTGGTAACTTCTGTTGAAGCATTCGAAATCAGCCCTTCATCTAACGTGAAGAATAATTCAGCACACTATGGTCTCAAGATAGTTTCTGGGCTATCGCATTAAGGACAAATTTAAACCAGTTTATATAAGCCACCCATTACCTCTATCAAAATGGGTGAAGTCCAAACATCTTAAATTTGGTTAATATTTTCTTGTTAACTTTCTTATTCATAAAATTTTTCAAATGGTTGTTAATTAATTTTGACGCATATTAAATAAAATTTCATGAATAAGAATCCCAACAATTAACGCAGCGAAAAATATAATGCCCTTGTGAATATTGAGTCCTAAAATGACGATTGCTGGGCCAGGACATATGCCAGACAAGCCCCATCCAATTCCAAACAAACTACTACCTACGATTAATTTTTGATCAATCTCGGTCTTTTTCACTGTGTGAAATTCGTCACCTAAAATGGCTGATGGCTTATCTTCTGTATAACGAAAAGCCAAATAAGCAATTGGAATGGCGCCTATCATCACAAACATTAATGATGGATCCCAACTGCCAGTAATATCTAGAAATGCTAATACTTTATTAGGATCTGCCATGCCTGAAATTAATAAACCAAGCGCAAATATAACGCCAGATATAAATGCGACAAAGTGTTTGGCAAATGCTGAATTAAATTTTTCCATAGACTAATTTGATAGCGCTACAAAAAGAATTTCTTTACTAAATATACCGTTAACATGCCGAAAGCCATAAAAGTGAAAGTAGCGATAATGGATCTTTTTGATAATCTAGCAATGCCACATATGCCGTGGCCACTAGTACAGCCTGAGCCATAACGACTGCCAAAACCGACTAATATGCCTGAAAAAATCAACACGACTATTGAGGTATCGATACTGATTTCTTGTTTGGCAAAAAATAGTCGCCACAAAACTGAAGTGAATAGCATGCCAAAAACAAATGATAATTGCCAGAAACCGCGGTCTAGCCACGGCCGAAGCGCACCACTTAATACGGATGAAATGCCGGCAATTCGGCCATTAAAAACATATAAAAACGTAACGGATAAGCCTAATATTACTCCGCCGAAATAAGATAAATACGGCGTGAAGTTGGCGTAATCAATGGTCATCAAGCGATTCCAAATAATTTAAACTTAGAGTTTCCATCCATAAGCAATCCCTAGCGAGTTTTGATACATTTTTAAATCAGCTTCTCCGCCACCCAAACCGCTAGGTGGAAAACCTGGCGGGATAGAGTTTGAGCCATTCACTGTATTCTCAAATGCGTGTGTGTACACAAATGACAACTCACTTTTGTTCGCTAAGACCCAAGTTGCACCTAGTGAAAGATGATCTTTCACCACCGCTGGGGCTAAGGTATTGAGTAAAGTATCACCTTTTCCAATTGGCTGATCAACATGATTTAAGCCTGCTCTAAGCGTTAAGTCGTCGCTATAAGCATAGCTGAATCCTAACTTATAAATGTTAGCATCTTTCCAGCCAAAACCTGCGCCATTATCTGAACCCAAGCCATTCGGCAAATTCTGCAATGATGCATTGCCCACCGCATCCACTTCATTGTAATTAATGCGTTGATAATCCGCTGCAATCGTTAATTTAGGCGTCGCTTTAACGGCAATACCTACACCATAAGTGGAAGGAATATCAAAATCCCCTTGTTCAGCAAATAGCCCTTTGTATTTATCGAATTTGGTCATATAAGTGCGACTTTGATAAGTTGCGCCTAACGTAACGGTATCGGTTATTTCGCCAATCCAGCCAACATGCAAACCTGCGCCATAAGAATTATCGTGTCCACGATTGGTTAAGTCATTCGGAGAAGTACTAAACCCACTAAAACCCTGTAGCCCTTTGACTTCAAAGCGTTGGTAGGCTAAATTAACCGAAACACCGATTGTCTGTGATGGCGTCACTTTCCAAGTTGCTGTTGGTGCTGCAAATACTTGAATGAGATCAACTCCAGCGCTTCCTTGGCTGCCAAATAACGGGATGCCATCTTTGTAATCTGAATTCATGCCGCCGTTACCGTACACACTAACCCCTAGCGTTAAGTTAGGGTTAACTTGGCGGTTATAACCAAATTCAGGAATAAAAAAGTGCTTGGTATCATTCGCGCTATACGTGCCATCCACGCCCGGAAAAGCGTTACCTGAAATTTCGGCTTCTCTCTCTGGTTTGAACCAAGTTAAACCAAAATCCACCCTGTCTCCGACAAGTCCAAGTCCGGCAGGATTGGTCGCTGCAGCTAAAGCATCTTGAGGAAAAGCAATCCCCACGCCGCCTATCCCCTGTGACTTAACACCATAACCATGCGAAAAATAACCATCGGTAGCAAATGATTCTGCTGAAAATATAATGAGCAATAAAGGAAGAAGCTTGGCAGAGCTGGTCATATTGATACTCACATTTAAAAAGTTAAATGTAATTTACCAAAATTATGCATATACCAATAAATACTATTAAATTATATTTATATTCTAATTAGCTATTTAGATTGGATATTTGTTAATGATTAACTCCCTCCTTAACATTTCTTAAAATTTTCTGATTGACGACTTTAACTTTCAATATAACGAAGCTTTCTCTACTATCTAATACAATCTGATTAAACCAAGTAAAAAGAAAAATGAGCATTGTCACTAGCTTTTCACCGATATCAAATAAATCAGCCCAAGTACTGATTTTAGGCAGCATGCCTGGGTTAGCTTCACTTAAAGCCAATCAATATTATGCGCATCCGCGTAATAGTTTTTGGCGCATTGTGGCTGACATTTACGGTTTTAACGCAGAGTCTGAATACAACATTAGAGTGCAGAATTTAAAGGTATCTGGGATAGCAGTTTGGGATGTCTTGCAAAGCTGCGAACGATCAGGCAGCTTGGATAGTGCCATCATCAGCGGGTCGCGCATTTGCAATGACTTCGAGTTGTTTTTCGAACAACACCCGCACATCAAGTTAATCGCTTTTAACGGATCAGAAGCTGAAAAGAGTTTTAATCAATTTATTTTACCTAAAATGGGCTTAAGAGAGTTTAACTATAGTCGCCTTCCATCATCCAGCCCTGCTCATACACAAGCTTTAGAACAAAAAATCGCGGCATGGAGGAAAAGTTTGTTGGTAGATTAATTGAGCAATCGTATAACTAATTGATAGTCAGAAATAGGCTGCGCTTTTTATTCCTAGATGATTAAATTAGAATGAAACGAAAATATGGATTTAATTGGCAGATTGCTCTGTGCGAAACTTTGCTGGAATCTGCAATAGTTTCAGAACACAGGTATTATTAATCAGAGATGTACATTTGCGCACGGTTCTTGGAGTTCGTAATGGAAAACAAATCTAACAATAAACGCATGATCAGCAACTCGACTAAAACCGAAGTAGCGAATCATGATTCGCCTATTGAAAACGTCCTATTTACTCAGAATACAAAAATTCAAGCAGTCATCAACTTATTAAGGGAGTTATTCAGTCAATATGATGGCAATCTTACAATGCGATTATGGAATGGTATCGAAGTAAAGTTAGGCAGAATTGCCGAAGAAAGTCCAAAAGCTTCATTTACACTGGTTTGTCTTAACCCAAATATTGTACGAAATATGGTGCTTGGTAGAGATCCACTCCGATTAGCAGATGCATATTTTCACGGAGACATTGATATTGAAGGGGATTTTTTCGCCGCTGTACTTTTAAAAGACCAGTTACATGCGATCAAAATGCCACTATGGAAGCAATTAAAAACAATGATAAGTGCGCTACGTTTGCCCGCGCATATCGACGCACTGGATTCGAGCAACACGCTCACCTATGACCATAAAATCAAAATACATAATAAAATAGAAAATCGTCAGGCAATACAGTTTCATTATGATGTTTCGAATGACTTTTATGCACTATGGCTGGATGATGCAATGGTGTATTCTTGTGCCTACTTTGAGCATTACGATGCTACTTTAGAGCAAGCCCAACAAGCAAAACTTGAACATATCTGTCGTAAGTTACTATTAAAACCAGGTGAGCTGTTGCTTGATATTGGTTGCGGATGGGGTGCATTAATTATTTATGCAGCGCAACATTATGGTGTTAAAGCGCACGGCATCACACTGAGTCAAAAGCAATTCGAATTGGCAACCACACGCGTCAAACAAGCTGGATTAGAAAACCAAGTTACGGTGAGTTTATGCGATTACCGTGATATTAAAGGCACCGGTGCTTATGACAAGATTGTTAGTGTGGGAATGTTCGAACATGTTGGCTTAAAAAATTTACCCTTATATTTTTCAACTGTTTATCAACTATTAAAACCTTCTGGACTATTCTTGAACCACGGCATTACGCATGATGTAGAAGGTTGGGAAAAGACCTTATCGACAGAGTTTATTAATCGTTATATTTTTCCTGATGGTCAATTAGACACTGTGAGCAACATCCAACGCACGATGGAAAGAGCGAAATTTGAAATCGATGATGTGGAATCATTACGTCCACATTATGCTTTAACGCTAAGACAATGGGTTTCTCGTTTAGAAAATCATCACCAAGAAGCACTTCAATATGTGACTGAATCTACCTACAGAGTTTGGCGGCTATATATGGCTGCATGTGCGTTGGAGTTTGAATCAGGCGAAATCGGTATCTATCAAATATTGGCCAATAAGCGCGAGTCTGGTCAATCCTGCTTACCTTTAACTCGCAGACATATTTATATTTAAAATATCTGAAGCAGCATTATTAAATCCAAGCGCCCTTAGGGGCTTGTAAATGAAGGAGGCTGGGAAACTCCTTGTAACTATTCTTATGGTAGTTGTGATAGTGATTTATTAAATAAAGCACTTTAATTCGTAGTTGTTGACACAAGCGCTTATCTACAAAGCTTGTAGTTTCCTAACTAAAATTAAATAGTTTAAAACTCCATATTTTAAGTTAGCTGATTTCCAGCTTTCGGCTCATAGCGGCCATAAATGTAATTTAAGATTTAATTGATTATTGATACTTTCAGAGTGTTAATTGAGTATTTTATAGTTCTGGTTTTCATCTTTTGGTAAATGGATCACACCAGTATTAAAATTGTATTCAAACACATCACCATAACGTCCCCATTCAATTGCAATACTCAATGCGCGCTCCGCTTCAGCTTGGTTAAGTGTGAAACGCAATAATTTAAGAAATAGATCTTCAGGAAGATCACCAGATGAATCTTGTTCTAAGCCATGTCTGATATAGGCGATAAGTGGAACGTTTTCCAAAACCTGTTTGTAGAAAGTCTTTTGACGTTCTGACTTAATTGAATGAACATAATCAATACCAAGCTGAGTAATTACAATGTCGCCTTGAACCAGATGTACAAAGCCTAAGAGCGTTAAGGCTCGTGAAACCTCTAGCAGCTCCTTATCTGTGAGTTCTGTATCTTCTGCGAGCTGTGGTAAGTCGGCACGACCATTAAAAGGCTCCTCAGTAAGTAGCTCAAGCACTCCTTCCATACGATGAATATCTGCTTCTGGCAATCGATCACCTAATTGCAATTTTATTTCTACTTCAGTCACACGGCCGGCACGAGAAGAACCAGCAGTCATTAGCGCATAGACGTTATCGATTAGAGAACGTACTTCTTGGCTTTCAACCGCTCTAGGATGTGCCAGTGTAATTGGCAACTCAGCTCGAACGCGTCCGGGATCGCTAGCAAAAATAAGTACTCGGTCAGCCATCATCACAGCCTCCTCAATATTATGAGAGACTATTAGGATTGATTTTGTAGGTATCTTTTTATTATTCCAAAGAGCTAAAATATCCTCACGTAAACGCTCACCTGTTAATACATCCAATGCTGAGAATGCTTCATCCATTAGCAATACTTCAGGTTCTAATACTAATGCGCGAGCTATACCGACTCTTTGACGCATACCTCCAGATAACTCACGTGGAAGTGCACCTTCAAAACCAGATAAGCCTATCATTTCAATCGCAGCCTGGGCACGTCGTACCCTTTCTTTCATCGGTACGCCTTGTGCTTCTAAACCAAGCTCAACATTTTTTTGTACAGTAAGCCATGGGAATAGAGCAAATGATTGAAATACCATGCTAATGCCGCGAGCAGCGCCATAGATAGGCAGTCCTTTATATAGCACTTGACCTATATCCGCTGGGATTAAGCCCGCCATAATGCGCAACATAGTAGATTTTCCTGACCCAGATTGGCCGAGTAGCGCGACAATCTCTCCTTCATTCAGCGTAAAGTCCACCCCTTGCAAGACCAAGCGTGTCGAGCCGTCAGCAGAATGAAAAGATTTATCTACTGAGTTAAGTTCAATAATGGTTGTACTCATAATACTAAGTCCTTAGAAGTGCAATCGATTTTCGGCCATACGATAAAGTCTGCGCCAGATGAAATGGTTAAATCCCATGACAAAAATACACATGATGCCAATTCCCAAAGCAATGCGTGGAAAATCTCCGATAGCAGTCATTTCGGCAATATAACTACCAATGCCATGTGCTTTTAAAGTGGTATGACCCCAAGTAACGTACTCAGCCACAATACTGGCGTTCCAAGATCCACCAGTTGCAGTAATGGCGCCTGTAACAAAACTTGGGAAAATGGCTGGTAATAAATATCTTCGCCATTTTAGCCAACCACTTAAGCCTAGGTTTTGTGCAGCATAGCGAAGCTCAGTGGGTATGGTCGTAGCGCCAGCAATGACATTGAATAAAAGATACCATTGAGTGCCGAGTATCATTAGGGGTGAGAGCCAAATATCAGGATTAAGCTTGAAATGTACAACCAGCACTACGGCACCAGGGAACATCAAGTTAGCTGGGAAAGCAGCCATGAATTGGGCAATAGCCTGCACTTTTGAAGATATGTTCGGTCGCATTCCGACCCAAATACCAATTGGAATCCAGATTGCAGCAGCAAGCACAATCAGGATAACAACACGAGTCAATGTATAAAGACCTAGAATGAATACGTGCCCGGCTTCGCTCCAGCCAACCTCAGTATGGATAAAGTGAATGAGCAGCCAAAGTGCATAAAAAGTGCCTGCAGCTATTATTGCGTCCCATATCCGTTCACTCACTGACGATTGTTTGCTAGATCTAGCGCGAATCGAGGTGCCATCGTATGTTTTTTTGAATAGGAGGAAGGTTATTTGAAGCAATCCACCTAATTTTTTTAAAATGATTTCTACCCAGCTCGTTCTATGTAACCAAGTTAACAGCCAAGAGTCTTGAGCCGTGGCGCTGCTAGATTCTTCAAAACGAAACTTGTCTGCCCAAGCAATTAATGGTCTAAAGAAAAGCTGATCGTAGAGTAATATACCAATTAGCATAGCTCCAATCGCCCAGCCAATGGCATGTAAATTTTGTTGTTCAATTGCCAGCGCAATATAAGAACCTATACCGGGTAATTTAATGTTCTGATTTGATACAGAGATTGCCTCAGATGCTACTACGAAGAACCAGCCGCCTGACATTGACATCATCATATTCCATAACAAGCTGGGCATGGAAAAAGGCAAATCTAATCGCCAAAAACGTTGCCATCCGGATAGCTGAAATACTTTTGCTGCTTCCGCTAATTCCGCTGGAACTGTTCGAAAGCTTTGATAGGCGCTAAAGGCCATATTCCAAGCCTGTGATGTAAAAATGGCGAAGATAGCAGCACATTCCACGCCCAGTAAGCTACCAGGAAACATGGCAATAAACATTGTGACAGTAATCGACAAAAAACCCAGCACAGGTATCGACTGAAGAATATCCAAAAGAGGTACTAGGACTTTTTCAGCAATTTTATATTTAACCGTCAATGCTGCAAAGATGCAACTAAACACCATGGAAGCAGCTAATGCAATAAACATCCTTAGCGTGGTGCGTAGCAGGTAATAAGGTAGATTCACTGGGTCTAATGATAAAGGCAATGCTTCACCTAGCTGGAATGGGCGACTCATTTGTTGAGCCCCATAAGCCAGTAGAACAAGAAATGCTAATACCATTGGCAGCAAAATCCAGTCCCAACGCTTGCCGCCAGCCTCTAATACCTGCCTAGGGAAAAACTGTTTACCTTTGCTCATGGCTCATTTTATTTTAGACATATTCATTAGCATGGTGTATCCAAACGTAGTCTGGCAAAGTTAACAGGTCCTCAATCATCGCTATATCCTGGATGTTGTACGCTGATAATCTGCTGACAGCCAAACCAATTTACTTAATTTAAGATGATAAAAGGCTTCGATAGCATTCTCTGTTTGATAGTTTAAATTACCATCACCTAAAAAGAAACCTTACCACCTGCTGCCAAATACTCATGATGTGCTCTGGATAACAATAGACGAAGACAGTATTAGTGTTTCGGGTGAGAATCTGTCAAATAAAATGGTTATCTTTGACTCAAACCCTGCGCCATTAACCCTGCAAGCGCATGGAGCAGTTAATTTTGTGCTTGGTTCAGCAGCGAAGCATCCACATACTTTAATTACTGGGCACTATTCGGTTTATACAATCGATGATGCGCTGAGAATAGGAGAAGAAGGTATTCAGATAATACGCAACACTTAGGACTGAAGAATGGATATGAAGCGATACCTATAGGGACTCAATGAGCTAAAGAGAAGTGAGATGACATGAATATTGATCGGCTGCTTTGTGCCGCTAATCGTCAGTTACTGTAAGAATATACTTCTGCCTCTATGTGAAATATAAACATGATAATTTTGTCTATTTAATAAAATTTATTGATTACTATTTATACTGTTTTAATAAAATTTTTTCAAATCAGTATCTTAACTACTCTATCCACTGACAATCACAGAGTTATCCACAGATTTTGTGGAGAGAAAACATATGAGCTGATTAAATATTTTATGTCGATATATAGGATTAGTTGAACAACATAATTCGGCCCGAAGCAGACAATCACTCAAGGGTTTGATGGCTTGGTAATAATGAATCTCATGCCTCATTGTTACTGATCATTAAATTGTATTGATCTTGGGTTATTTGACCACTTTCTTCAACGGCCACTTTATCATCTGGAAGTAGGCTTTCGTAGACCGAGTCTAATCTTTTCCACTGAGCTAGTCGTGAAGTCTTATTTGTGTTTGGTGTGTAAGGAGATTGCGATACTTTCTTATATCTATGTATATATCTTGGGCAGTTAACCCAAATTTCTGTTGGATTTATCCGAATTAAAAATTCCGCTTTTGGGAATATTTGTAAATCCGGCTGTTCATCAATCTTTGCAATCCCTTGAACTCGTAATCTGCGAGGTGTTTCAAAGTCGATGAACAACAATCCAACGTTCTCATTTTTTAATAAATTACCGACGGAAAGAAACATCCCATTCCCGTCATAGTTAGGAAAAATAAGCTCATTATCTATTACCTTTACAAAACCCACAGGTCCGCCTTTATATGAAACTGTGGGTTCTCCCCTTGAGTTTAATGTAGATAAAAAGAACATATCCCTTGTTAAAATAAATTCAGCATCTTCCTTGGTAAAAACTTCATGGACGATTAACTCTTCTTGTTTATCCGCAAGTGCTCTAGTCCCAAACTTATCCTGTATGACGCGATGCTCAGATAAGTAAAGTTTGCTATTTTTCATAATGAAGTCCAGCCTCATATTGGCTTGGCTTTATTTCTGAAACCATTGCAAACAACTCATCGACCCGCTGCTTCTCTTTAGTATCCTGCGGAATCAGGTAGGCTAGCGTGACATATATAAATACATTCACTCCCAGCGCGACCGCGCCTGATGTTAACCCATAAGCCCATGGCAAGTTTCCGTGATAAATAAGCTCTAAAATAACGGCAACGATAAAACCAATCGACATACTGGCAATTGCACCATACTTATTACCCCGCTTCCAAAAGATACCCAGAAACTGCGGCACAGCAAGTTGAATGATGCCTTGATAGGCAAGCACGCCTAATGTAAATAAAGATGGAAGCTCTAAACACGATAACCAAGATGCCAGTATTGTCAGCAGCAACATGCCAACTTTAGAGAAAATGATCAGTTGCTTTGTATTTAATTTGAAATAATTGCCAATCAGGTCATTTGCAATTTGCGAACCAGTCGCCTGAATATTGCCATCTATATGCCCCATTGTGGCGGCCAAGAGAATCACACCAGCAAGACCCAATAAAACTAGCCCTCCGGCCTCTTGAGAAACGATGAACCAGACATCGTTTGGGCTTTGATTTACTGAGGGTAATGCGCCTGAAAGCATGCCAAAAATCAACAGTGATGCACAGAAGATAAGAGATAAAGGCACAGCCAAAGCAGCAGATTTTTTGAGACTTTTAACGCCATTGGAAGTGAAAAGTCTTACAAAAATATAAGGCCAGCACCAGCCACCCAATGCGCCTGTTAAAACCAAACTAAAAAGATATAAAGAGCCTTCTTTAGAGTCTGGACCAGGGATTGAAAGTTTGGCAGGTGCAAGGCTGGCAAATGAAATATCTTTGACCATGACAAGCCAAATGATTAGCCCTATTAGCATTACGGTGCCCAATATATAAGCCACGATACCTTGATAGAAGTCAGATATCACAACGCCTTTCATCCCAATGCGCACTGTCCATATCTGTCTAATGGCTATCACAACCACGCCGAAAACTAACGCTTGTGTAAAGGTCATATTTCCCAGTGAGATGTAGCGAAACATTTCCCCAAGTGCCTGCATACCCAAAACTAACCAAGGGATACCGGAAATGATGCCAATAATCGCAGTAATCGTTCTGATGTGTGTGGAGTTATACCTTAAGGCAAAAAGGTCTGGCTGCGTTTTTAGGTCAAATACTTTACCCCACGTCCATACTGGTTTTGCCATTAAATACATCAATATCACTGTCAGTAAGCTATACGTCAGCACATAAAAAGAGATGATGCCACTTGCCGCTGCCATGCCACCAAATGCAGTAAACATTGCGCCTGGATACCAAGTGTTAAGAAACGACATTGCTTGATAGCGAGCCCCGAAAGACCTATCGCCCACCGCGTAATTTGTGAAAGATTTATCGTCAACCTTTATGCGTTGCAGGATAACGATTAAACCTGCAAAAAATACCAGCATTATTCCGAATGTGATGAGCATTATTGCAACTCCTCACTATTGGACTCTTCCCAATAGGCATACAGAATACTTAATGTAACGGAGATGCTTATAGACATAAAATATATAAATGATGCTGGCAATCCCAGTACAAAATCCTGACTCTTACCTACAGCCCAGTACAAAGGTGGATATAGACAAACAAACAAGTTAATCAGAAACCAAGCTCTGACAATATGATAATGAGAGATATTCGGCATTACATTTCCTCTTATAATTTTATATCTACTATTCGGTCATTTATTTTTAATAATCACCTGCACAATGCTTAAATATAATATTAAAATGAATAAATATAGTCAATTTAAGGTATTAAATAAATGACCGATAAACGGTCATTTATTTAAATAGAAAGCAATAATGAATCAATCTCAACCTAAAAGTAAATCATCTGAGCATAAAGTCGGTAGTCTTCCACGAGCAGCTGTGATTCTGAGCTCTATTGCAAGAGGATCTAGAAAGGGAAGTCTATTGACTGAGCTTATATCAAGAGAGTCTTTACCACGTACCACGGTCGTGAGAACCCTTGATGCACTTATGGATCTTGGCTGGGTCGTAAAAGATGTACGCACTCATCGATTTAACTTAGGTCTTGACCTTGCTGCTTTAGGATCTTCTGCGATTGCACGCAACCCATTAGAGCGTGTTGCAGAAACTGAATTAAGTCTACTGGCAGAGAAATTAAATCAGGTGGTTTACTTGACAATCAGAACTGGTCTGGACATGGTGTGTATAGGGAAATATGAAAGCAAATCACCAATTCAAATTGGTAGAGGCGACGTGGGTTTGCGCGGTCCATTTGGAATGACGCAAAGTTGTATGGGCATGATGGCTCGCATGCCTGCTGACGAAGTTTATAAAATTATTGAAGCTAACTTAGCCAGATACCATAGGATTGAAGGATTTGATGAAACTGGATTTAGGCAGACCATAGAAGATGCTTTAAATAATGGTTTCGGCACTTATGACAATATCGTGCTTGATAGGACAACAAGTGGTATTGGAGTGGCCATAGCAGATTCATCAGGCTACCCAATAGCAAGTATTGGTACAACCTTTTTAACTGGATGGCTAACTGAAGAACAAAGACAAAATTGCATCCTAGAAATGAAAAAGTCTGCTGAAAAAATTCAAGCGTTAATGTTTGAGTTTTAATGCCAGCTTTGGGCAGAACTAATCACATTTGCTTACAGCCAGTTAGCTTACCGAGCTGTGACCATTTAACAACTGACTTTTAGCAATCCTAAGCGGCATTCAATTATGCTAAATTCCCCACTTCAAAGCATCTTCATTTAAAATTATTTGAATTAATGCTCCATCTCTATAATTACTGTTATGACAGTTTGCAATCGCCACTCGAATTTCAGAGCCTAAAAATTTAAGGAATTTCACTATGAAACGCTTTCACATCGCGATTGCCGTTCAAGATCTTAAGGAATCGATTGCCGACTATACCGAGCGCTTGAACCAAACACCAATCGCAATAGTTGAAGGGAAATATGCAATGTGGAGAACAGACTTGTTGAATTTCTCTATCAATCAAATTCCAGAGCGCGCAGGTCAGCTTCGACACCTTGGCTTTGAAGACGATGCAACTCAAGGATTTACAAGCGTGACCGATGTCAATGGCATTGAGTGGGAATCGTTTTCGCAGAAGGAGCAAGACGAGCGCATTGTTGAGATGTACGGAGTTCCGGTTGGGAGCCAAAATTAGAACCGATCTCCTAATAAACATATGTTATGTACATTGATTTTAAAACTCGGAATGCAATTTTTTCGGTGAAGGGTGACTGTGCGTGACGATACCCAACCCTTCGTTCGAGTTGATAACTGCCAGCAGGCCGGCATTAACGCCTTAACTCAAATGTTGACTGACTGCTCTGAGCCGAGTTTTACCGTTTCAATAAAAGACAATAAGCGGCCTAAAGCAGACATTCATCTATCTTTACCCCCTATTGTTACTAGCTTAGTCATCTCAATTAAATACGCATAGATTATCGTTGCGATAAAGCTGAGTAATCATGCCTATACTGATTTGGGGTGCAGCCGTATTTTTGCTTAAATGTACGACTGAAATGTGAAAGATCATTGAAGCCCCAGTTTAGAGCAATCTCCGAAATATTGTGGTTTGTATGTAATAAGTGTAACAAATCTTTACTACACCTCTCTAGACGACGCTGTAAGATATAGCGCATCAGTGATGTATTATAGTCATTCAAAAGATCGTTTATATATCGGGCAGAAAATCCAGTCCCTGCTACGACCATTGCCGTATCAAGTATTGGGTCTGACAAGTGTCTTTCAACAAAATCTTTAATACTATGGAGAGCAGCTGAGCGACTACGTGATAAGGAGTAGCTTTGGGAATTTAAGGATGCAAGTGATAACGTAAACAAATCAAGGGATTGTTCAGATAATGCAGAAATACCCCAATCACTCATATTCTCTGTTTCTCGCACAATACTCTGAATAAAGCTGGCTGTAATTGCGCCTATGCCTAAATTGCCAGGAATACGTAGTGCAGTACAGTGCTCCACTCCCGGAAGCCTCGCACGCATCATGGCTCTTGGAATGGTAATGAGGATTTTTGAGAAACTTCGAGAGCTGCTGATTTGGTGAGGACGAGTGGCATCATAAATCGTCATGTCGCCAGAGTTCAGAAAAACTTCGCGCCCGTCCTGTTCTAAGCGATACCCTCCAGAAAGAAGAACGACACCAAGGTAATTATCTTGACTGTCATGATAAGGCTCGTGCTTTTTGCGATGAATCGTGAGTGCATTTGATCGTATCACTGACAAACGCAGCTTATCTAGGTTATAGAGAGACATTTCATTAAACACATTGACATTCGCATGTGGAATAACTTCCACCTTTGTATATTCACGACTAATAATGTCTTGTAACCATTCGCGCCTGTTAATTTTATCTACGCTAGCTGTAGATAAAATTACTTTTGGTAGTTTATTCAGCTTGGCTTCCATTGAAATTTACCTTATGAGCTTTTACGTTACAGCAATATATTATCCCAATATCCTACACATCTAAATAATATCGACTCAATTTGGCAAAACTTCCGTTTCAGTCAAGTTTCTGTGCCGCCATAGGCAGGAAATTAATGAAACTCTCCTTTACGCTATGTTATGACTGATTAATTGCCAAAACTATAGTGAAAGATATTCACAGTCATAAATAAAAAAACTTAAGGGAGTGAAAATGATTGAAGATAAACACGCGGGTAATGTAATTTTACTTAGGGTTGCATGTATTAGCCTATTAATAGCACTGGTACTAGCGTGGTGTCTGGTTTTCACAAAAGGAATGAAACTTCCTTTCTTCCTGAATATATTTGAAAATACAGACAAGCTTTTATCAGCTCACTTAGACTTTTTGATGATGACAATGCTATTGCTGGGCTTTTATGCCTCCAAAATCACATTGCCTAAATATGCCATCTGGCCTATGGCAATTGGATCAATTGGTAACCCTACGGCATTCATACTGAATTCAGTATTTCCTAATTCAACTTCACCACTAATCAGCATTTTTATTTTCACCACCATAACATTGACAACCATTGGCTTTGGTCTGGCAGCAATCAAAGTACTTAGATATTCACTTAAATAAAACGTTAACCAATTAGACCTCAAACATGTGGGTTATTGCGGACTATGATAAATAATATGAATATTAAAAACACGAAAACCCAGTACGGCTTAATTGCAAGAATATTACATTGGACAAGTGTCATGTTATTGCTTGCGCTCATTGTTGTGGCAAGCCAATTTGAAGCGATGTTAGCAAGTCCAGAAAAATTAAAACTGACTACTTTGCATTCGTCGCTTGGGCTAGTTTTCTTTTTAGTTATATTGGCACGTTTAACTTGGCGTAACGTTAATCACAACCCCATTAAATCGTACAGTATTAAAAGTTGGCAAAAATTAACCGCCATTTCTCTGCATAGATGTATTTATATCGTTTTAATCGCACAGTGTGTTGCTGGCTTCGTGATGCTAATCACGATAGGAAAGCCTCTTCAACTATTTAATTTATTTGAGTTAAACCCTTTTATTGAAAAACACACATTGCTTAATAATTTTGCGTTGAATATTCATTTCTTTATTTCAATCATGATTTACCCTTTGCTGGCAATACATATCGGCGCAGCTATCTATCACCAAATATTCGGGTTAACAGATGACTAAATAAACTGACATGTCTTCCGCTGGCCCAGTTTTTTAGCTCTTTATTGCGAATTAATGTCGCAAAACATTTTTTAACACATTGAAACTTTTCGTTACTAGCACTCTCATAACCAGAGTGCTAAAATGTTATTTCAGTAATTACTTAATGATTAAAGGAGTTTTATCATAAACGCTTTAACAATACCGTCAATTTCATCTCTTGATAGCTTTGATCAGTACATGCGTGCGATTAAAGCCTTCCCGCTATTGAGCGCAGAGGAAGAATATGATTTGGCCACTAAGCTCAAAAATAATAACGACTTAGACGCAGCGCAAACATTGATTGTTTCGCATCTGCGTTTGGTTGCTAGTATTGCGCGTGGTTATTTAGGTTATGGTTTGCCACAATCAGACCTTATTCAAGAAGGCAATATCGGCCTGATGAAAGCGGTTAAACGCTTTGATCCAGACCGTGGTGTGCGCTTAGTTTCTTTTGCGATGCATTGGATTAAAGCAGAAATGAATGAGTATATTGTACGTAACTGGCGCTTGGTTAAAACAGCGACCACCAAAGCACAACGTAAATTATTCTTTAATTTGCGTAGCATGAAAAAAGGTTTTGGTAGCCTGCATACAGATGAAGTGAATCGTATTGCACTAGAATTAAATGTGAAGCCAGAAGAAGTGATGGAAATGGAATATCGCCTGAATGGGCAAGAGATTTCATTAGACGCACACATGGATGATGATGGCGACGAAAACTTTAGCCCGATTGCTTATTTAGAAGATGAAGGCCCTGAGCCATCAGAATTCTTGGCGAACAAACAAGCTGAACAGTTGCAATCCGCCAGCTTAAGTAAAGCGTTAATGAGCTTGGATGAGCGTAGCCGCCGCGTACTAGAAGCACGTTGGTTAACGGAAAGTGCAACGCTCACTTTGCACGATTTAGCTGCTGAGTTTGGTGTTTCTGCAGAGCGTATTCGCCAGATTGAACAGAAAGCAATGCAAAAGATTAAAGGCGCGATGTTAGCTGCTTAATTGAGTTAACTTTTTAATGCCTGCAATAAAAAAGCCGACTAAATGTCGGCTTTTTATTTACTTAACAACTTTATTAGCTTAATTTTTAACTTTATATTTTTTACCTAAACAAATATTTAGTAAAAAATAATGAGTCTTAGAATAAGCAAGTTTAGATATCTAAGCTACTTTTGCCTCTGGTTCATTTTCAAAAGCCAGCGCATTGCCCATATGTTGACGCAACACTTTTAAATCGGTCATTTGCGCACGAATACTTTTTTCGATATTTTCTAATTCCAAAATGCGATCCTCCAGTGTATCCGTCGCTTTATAAATCCGTTTAATACTTTCTAAACGACGACGCAATTGCAATTGATGCTCACGCACTTGTGATTCCATCGGCGCAATCACCGCTTTTAACCAATTTTCCACATCACGATTCGCTACTTCATACACATGAATTACGCGACTTGCCAGCGTTTCAAAAAATTTAGTGGTTAAGGTCATTTTCTCATTGGCAATCATATTAAAAGCGGTATTAAACTGCTCTTTGTATGCGCGCTCTAATTTTGCCAGCTCTTTTTGATAACGCAGAGTTGAGAATGCTGGCGGTTCCGATTTACGCAAACCATGCTCTTTTGAAAACTTATCGTACATCACATCCATCATTTTCTTAATCTCATCAATCTGCGCATCCGATGAAACTAGGCGACCTTTAAGATCTAAGAAAAAGTTATCCATCGCCTCACGAATTGTTTTGGTAAAACTGGCTTTAATCATAGTTTCACGCGTGGTGTGAACCTGCACTTTCAGTGCTTCCATGCCCAACAAAGTGAATAGTTTATTGGTTTGCTGTGAAAACACGCTGCGCAATGCTTGAAAGCGTTGTAAACCCTTTTCAAAGTTTTCTTTGTCCACTTTGACTTTGTTCATCATGTGTTCGACAACGTCTTCATTTTTGCCACGCAAACCACGCAACTCATCCAGTTGCTCAACCACGCCCGCAACACGCGATTCTAAAATCATATTTGAATTAGCGATTAAATCTTCAATCTCGTTCTTGGTATTATCGCGAACAATTTCTTTTTTGGATGGGATCAATTCATCAGACAACGCTTTTTCAAGCTCTGGCAAACGACTTTGTATTAACAATTCCTCATCGCCATTAATTTTAGCCAGCAAACCTTTTTGTGCCGATGTCGGGAAAATTTGATTATTTTCTAAGCCGAGTAATTCAGCGCTGGTTTTAATTTGCTTGTTAATCTCTTTTTCAATCTCTTTTTCGTTCTTAAGCTCATCCCACAAGCCATCAATCTTATTCAATACAGCTAGACGACCTTTTTGTTTCCAGCGTGTGCCGCTAATATATTGGCGCCATACGTCAATTTCAGATTTCGTCACACCTGTATCAGCCGCTAAAATAAATAACACTGCATGTGCATTTGGCAACATATTAAGTGTTAACTCAGGCTCTGTACCAATCGCATTTAAGCCTGGCGTATCTAAAATCACCAAACCTTGCTCAAGCAAAGGATGCGGGAAATTGATCATGGCATAACGCCAGCAAGGAATATCAATGCTGCCATCTTTGTTTAAACTCATGGCATCGTCACTGCTGTTTGGATCATATAGGCCAAATTTTTCGGCTTCTTCAGCGGTCACGCGCTTAGTACTGCTAACTTCTTTAAATGCAGCAATCATGCTGTCGTTATTATCGACATTAAACTCAACCACTTTCCACTCATCTGGATAGCGCTTATATTCCGTGGTAGTTGCATCTGACGAGCGTGTTTCAATCGGCAACATAGCGATAGAGGTGGGTTTGCTGGCATCGTACAACAATTCAGTGGGGCACATCGTGGTACGGCCAGCGCTAGATGGTAATAAACGTTGACCGTAATCTGCAAAGAAAATTGCGTTAATTAACTCAGATTTACCGCGAGAAAACTCAGCTACAAAAGCAACGTTCAGCTTATCTTCACGTAAGCGCTCTAATAAATTAGTAATGCGTTGATCAATTTGTGCATCATTCAACTCTTGCTCATTCAGCCAGCTACGATAATCACAAATGCTATCAACTAGCGCTTTTCGCCATTCTGAATATGCCGCAAATTGATGCGCTAATTTATTTTCTGCCATTATTGCCCCTAACAAAATGTTTTTAGGATTTATTCTTCTGTTATACCTAAACTTTTTACCGAACTTTGCTACTTTATCGCTCGAAAGTACTGTATCACATCGTTGATTACATTTAAATAAATCAGCACCATTATCGCGTGTAATTGATTTGGTTTCTGATGAAAGGTTAATATTTAACGACAAGCGGTTAATTAACCAGATTATTTGTGGTTAAAACCGCTAATCTATTGGGCGTGATGCATGTTCTGTTATCATTCTGATTTGATTATTTCACAGTGCATAAATGAGCGGTTTAAACCTACATTCGCCACGTCCTATCGATATTCGCTTGCATCAGGCATCGCGTTTGCTTGAGATTAAATTCGATAACAATATGGAGTGCATGCTGTCTTGTGAATTTTTGCGGGTATATTCACCATCTGCCGAGGTTCGTGGCCACGGTGCCGGACAAGAAACGCTACAAATTGGTAAAGAAGATGTGAATATTAGCGCTATCGAACCTGTCGGCAATTATGCAGTCAAGCTGGTATTTAGTGACGGCCACGATACAGGCTTGTATTCATGGGATTATCTGTACGAATTGGCTGAAAATTATCAAGCAATGTGGCAAGACTATGTATCTAAACTTGAGATGGCTGGACACAAAAGAAAAGACTTTTAAACACTAGAATAGTCACAATTAAAAGTAAGCAAATGCAAGGAAAAAACATGACTGATAAAACCACTCACTTTGGCTTTAAAACGATTAATGAGCCAGAAAAACAGCAAAAAGTTGGTGAAGTATTTCACTCTGTCGCCAGTAAATATGATGTGATGAACGACGTGATGTCTGCTGGTTTACATCGCGTTTGGAAGCGCTTTGCAGTGGACATCAGCGGTGTAAAAGCAGGCGATCATGTACTGGATATCGCTGGCGGTAGCGGTGATTTATCTAAGTTATTTGCAAAAAAAGTGGGTAAAGATGGCTCAGTCACTTTAACGGATATTAACGCATCCATGCTAGCTGTTGGACGCGATCGTATGATAGACGCAGGACTCAATGTGCCCGCAATGCAGTGTAATGCCGAACAATTGCCATTTGCTGATAACAGCTTTGATTGTGTGATTGTAGCGTTTGGCTTGCGGAATATGACGCACAAGGACATTGCGTTAAAAGAAATGCAACGTGTGTTAAAAATTGGCGGCAGACTGTTGGTGTTGGAATTTTCGACAGTGTGGCAGCCATTGCAAAAACTGTACGATGTATATTCATTTAAATTATTGCCGTTTATGGGCAAATTAATCGCCAAAGATGCAGAAAGTTATCAGTATTTAGCTGAAAGTATTCGCATGCATCCAGACCAAGAAACCTTGAAGCAAATGATGCATGATGCGGGTTTTGGCAAAGTGGATTATCACAATTTGAATGCTGGTGTTGTGGCCTTACATAAAGGCTATAAAACTTAACCTTTTAAAAAGCTTAACTTTTAAATTCTATTCTTTGAGACTATTTTTTAAATCATATTCACTTAAATCGTTTAAATTCAACCTGAATTAATCAAACCCATGCTAAAGCCTCTAGTCACACGTTTTTTGCAACATATCACCAATCAAAATAATTGGTCGCGCGCCTATTTGGTCAGCTTTGCGGGCAAAGTTGTGCAGTTTGATTTTGTTTTAGCCAAAACTAATCTCGCCATTTTGGAAGATGGTAGCTTAAGCCTTGCAGGAGAAACGGCGCAACCAGATGCCTTTATTCACATTCCGCCCAGCTTGGCATTGCGTTTACTGGCTAAAGACGAAGCAGCAAAATTGCAAATTAAAATCGATGGTGATACGCACCTTGCCACGGAGCTCAGCAAAATATTGCAGCAAATGCGCTGGGATATTGAAGAGGATTTAAGCCATTTAGTGGGCGATATTACCGCCAGTAAATTGGGTGAAACGACGCAAAAAGTGCTGCATGAAAGCAAAAAGCAAACTGTGAATTTAGCGGAAATGCTGACCGAGTATTGGCAAGAAGAAAAGCCTGTGGTTGCAAAAAAACGCCATATTGAACAGTTTAATCATGATGTTGATAGCCTTAAAAGTGACATCGCGCGTTTTGAAAAAAAACTGCAAAAGCTAGCTCAACAAATACCAATAACAAACCTAACAGAAAGTTAACCCGATTAAATGCATTATTTTCGGCTATTTGTCATCATTTTCATTCTGTTAAAGTTTGGCTTGGATGAATTTATCGGTGAACACATTACGTTTAAGCCATTACACAAAGTCATTAAAGTGGTCTTTTTTTGGCGCAATACCACCTTACCAAGAGGCGTAAGATTACGTTTAGCACTGGAAAAGTTAGGTCCACTTTTTGTTAAGTTTGGACAAATGCTTTCAACCCGCCGCGATTTGTTGCCACCAGATGTCGCAGACGAACTAGCCAAGTTACAAGACCAAGTGCCACCTTTTGCTTTTGAAGAAGTACAAAAAAGTATTGAGGCCGCGTTTGGTTTACCACTGGATTCAATCTATAGCCAATTCGACACCATCGCGGTTGCCAGCGCATCGGTCGCACAAGTGCATTTCGCGCATTTACATGATGGGCAAGAAGTGGCGGTTAAAGTATTACGACCTGGTATCGCGAAAGTCATCAGCCAAGATTTATTACTGTTGAAATCATTGGCTTGGCTACTACAAACGATTTCAAGTGAAGGCAAACGTTTGAAGCCTTTAGAAGTGGTGGATGAGTTTGCGCGCCACACAAAACATGAGTTAGATCTGACTTTAGAAGCCGCCAACTGTAGTCAGTTAGCACGCAATTTCGCGCCGAAAGACGACGTACGCGCACGTTTACTCATCCCCGAAGTATATTGGGATTATTGCCGCAAAGACGTGATGACCATGCAGCGCATGTATGGCACGCCGATTAGTCAAATTGAAGTTTTGCGCGCTAATAATATTGATATCACAAAACTTGCACACGATGGCGTTGAGATATTTTTCACACAGGTGTTTCGCGATGGATTTTTTCATGCGGATATGCACCCAGGCAATATTCAAGTCGCCAACGAAGGACCAAATAAAGGTAAATATATTGCGCTCGATTTTGGCATCATGGGTAGCTTAAGTGATATCGACAAATATTATCTGGCTCGTAATTTTCTGGCATTTTTTAATCGGGATTATCGGGATGTAGCGGTTGCGCATATTGAATCTGGCTGGGTGCCAAAAGATACCAATATTGAAGAGCTGGAAACCGCAGTTCGCGCAATTTGTGAGCCGATTTTTGACAAACCACTTAAAGATATTTCCTTTGGTCGCACGCTATTAAGTCTTTTCCAAATGTCGCGACGCTTTGGTGTGGTGATTCAACCGCAACTGGTGATGCTGCAAAAAACGCTATTGAATATTGAAGGATTAGGGCGCGATTTAGACCCTAATATTGATTTATGGCAAACAGCAAAACCGTTTTTAAATCGCTGGATGAGTGAACAAATCGGCTGGCGTAGCATTGCCAATACATTCAAAAAAGAGCTGCCTTTTATCCTGAAAAACACACCACAAATGCCGCGATTAGTGCATCAATTTTTAACGCAGCAAACGCTTGCAGAGCAAGACGTACCGATACACCAAACGATTCATACGTTAATCAAAGTGCAAAAAAATCAGGCACGTTGGCAAAAGTGGATGACTATCGCAATCGTGGTGCTGGTTTTGCTACAATCTCTCAGTTTGGTGATTTTTTTGCTTCATTAATTTTGTACTTAGCTGAATTAAGTTTAGTTGAATAAGTTTTAAGGGAAATATTCGTGCTGATTTGGTTTGTTATTGCCTACTTGCTTGTTTCTATTGGTATTGGCTTAGCAGCCGCAACCCGCGTTAAAAACACAAAAGATTACGCTGTCGCTGGCCGACACTTACCGCTTCCCATCGTAATGGCAACGGTTTTTGCCACTTGGTTTGGTGCAGAAGCGGTATTCGGTGTTTCTGCAACATTTGTACGTGAAGGTTTAAATGGCGTGGCGGCCGATCCATTTGGCTCTAGCATGTGTTTGATTATTGCCGGTTTTTTCTTCTCCACTCAACTATACAAACTGAATATCATTACGCTGGGTGATTTTTACCGTATGCGCTACAACCGTACGGTTGAAGTGCTAACGACCATTGCAATCGTTGTTTCCTATTTAGGCTGGGTAGCCGCGCAAATCAAAGCATTAGGCTTGATTTTTAATATGATCACCAACGGTGTAGTCAGTGAAGAAGCTGGTATGATTTTGGGCACCGCCATTGTGTTAACTTACACCACGCTGGGCGGCATGCTTTCAGTGGCCATATTAGATTTTGTGCAAATGATCGTCGTGATTGGCGGCCTGCTTTATATCGGCAGTATTGTTTCAGGCATGACTGGCGGCGTAGCACCTGTGATTGAGCACGCGAGAGCCGCAGGTAAACTGGATTTCTTTCCTAAAGGTGCAGACGTTTGGGTATGGATTACTTTCTTAGGCGGCTGGGTAACGATGATGCTTGGTAGCATTCCGCAACAAGATGTATTCCAGCGCATCACTTCTGCCAAAAGTGCAAAAATCGCATTGTGGGGTTCTATTTTAGGTGCTTCCGTATATTTCTGTTTTACTTTTGTGCCTATGTTTATCGCCTATTCTGCCACGTTAATCGACCCAGCAGTATTTGGAAAATTAGTGGTAGAAGACTCCCAACGCGTATTACCTACTTTGGTGTTACAACACACGCCGCTTATCGCACAAGCCATCTTTTTTGGTGCCGTTTTATCTGCCATTATGAGCTGTTCATCCGCCACCCTGCTTGCACCTTCTATCACCTTTGCAGAAAACGTTGTGCGCGGTTATATGCCAGATATGAACGATAAAGCCTTTCTGCGTGTGATGCGGATTTGCTTGGTGTGTTTTGCACTTTGCGTTTTGCTGTATGCACTTAATTCACAAAACTCCATTTTTGGCATGGTGGAATCCGCTTACAAAATCACGCTAGCAGGCGCATTTATCCCACTTGTTTTTGGTGCATTTTGGAAGCGTGCTACTAGTCAGGGCGCTTTGGGCGCTATTATCGGCGGCATCGGCAGTTGGGTAATTATTGAGGTATTGGTTGGTGAGAAAAGCCTGATCCCACCACAACTGATAGGACTTGCAATCAGCGCGATTGCGATGATTATTGGCTCATTAATACCACAAAAAATTGGGAAAATACCTAGTAAGCCAGCAGGCTATTTGCATGAGCATGCAGCAAGGCCACATCAGCATTAAAGTCTATTTAGCTTTATTTGAATAATCGTTCAACGCCTGATTAATCAACTTAAGGCGCTTCATATGCATTTGTGTGTGTGTCATATTTCTAACGTAATCAACACATTGTCTGCTCATATTCAATAATGTACTGCGTTCTTTAATGTTGTGAATAAGCTGAGCTTTTAATTCTGCACTATCACCTGTTTTGAAGAAATAACCCGTTTTTTGATCCTCTACGCACTGCAATAAACCCGCCGTATCTGAGCAAAGTACTGGTAAAGCCTGAGAAAATGCATCAAACACATTTCTTGGTTGCTCATCCGATAAACTGGGTATCACCATCAAATCGTAATCGTGTAAAAGCTTAAAAAAATCTGGACCATACTTTACAGTGCCGCGCAAACGTATCGATTCTGATTTTTGATTATGCTCAATCAAATCCGCACACTCTTGCAGCAAGCTGCCCTCACCATAAATATCCAAACTTAGCTGATGCCCTGCATCGATTAATTCACTTGCAGCTTTAATAAGCAGCAAAATGCCTTTCTCAAATACCAAACGTCCTACAAATACTAGTTTTATCGGTTGCGTAATCTCAAGTTTCTTACGTTCAATCAAAGCATTCAAATCATTTTCAGCCAAGATATTTTCTGCATCAATCCAAGTAGCTGGAATGACGAAACCCTTATTCTGATATTTACCAAGCAGAGATTTTTTATAAGCTTCTTGTGTAAAGGTACTTAAATCTGCACTTTGTACGCATAATCGATTCACATATTCCCAAACTGCTGATTTTACTTTTCGCTTTAATCCATGCGTTTGGCCTATAGGCAGTCGCCAAAAAGCCGACTCTACATTGATGAAATGAAAACGTTTTTTAAACAATAATATGGGGCAAATAATCCATGCTTCAGGAATCGGCCAGCCAGCAACTGCACTATGAATAATGGTTGTGCTATCGATCTCTTTCCATAGAATAGATATGGTTTTAGGCAACAACTGCAAAGCGTGTAATGTATTTCTAGGTTTCGGTAGCAATGCGAATCGTACATTTTTAAGTTTAGGATTATTTTCAATCACCACGGCATCTGCAGGTGAATTTTCATCAGAAAAATATGAAATCAAAGTGAGATTTTCGATGTAGTGTGTGTGCTCAATTAAGTCTTTTGCCCAAGCCAATGATACGCAAAGCTGATTTTCAGCATTACGCATATAAGGCACAGAAAATAGCACCAGTAAATATGGGTCGGATAGCTTAGGCTGATTCATCATCACTATTTTTCAGAAATATTAGCTTTAACTATGTTAATGCCTAATCTAATTTGAGAGTAATTTTAAGTTTAAAAATAGCGATATATCACTTATTTAACTATTTTAGACAGTTAACTGCTTTAGGTTGGCAACTTTCACAATAAAAAGTAGAGCGTTGCCCCAAGCGAATATTTTTAATCGGGTTTGCGCAAATCTTACATGGCTCATTTGTACGGCCATACACAAAATAATCTTGCTGAAAATATCCTGGATTACCGTCTGCGCCAAAAAAGTCACGCAAACTGCTGCCGCCTGCATTCAGCGAGTCGTTTAGCGTAGCCTTAATCTCTTGTACCAGCTTCTCACATTGCAAAAATGTGAGTTGTTTTGCTGGCGTCTCTGGGTGGATGCGGGCACGGAATAAAGATTCTGACGCATAGATATTGCCGACGCCTACTACTAAATGGCTATCCATAATGGTGACTTTAATAGCGGCATTTCGGCTGCGGATTTGATCAAATAAATATTGTGCGCTAAAGTCTGCTTCAAGCGGTTCTGGGCCAAGAGTGGTGATTAAACTATGTGTGTGCGGATGCTCACCTGCCCACAACACCGCGCCAAATCGACGTGGATCACGCAAGCGTAATACACGGCCATCATCAAAAGCGATGTCAAAATGGTCATGCTTTTCGGGTGGATAATCACGTTCTAATAAGCAAATACGGCCAGACATGCCTAAATGCAGCAGCAAAGTACCCGATTCAAATTCCGCTAGAATATACTTCGCGCGACGCGTTAAATTAAGTAGTTTTTGCTGATATAAAGTTTGCGGCAAATGCACGGGAATGGGCCAGCGCATACTGCCATTGCGAATGGTGACGGATTTAACCGTTTGATTAATCAGTGGAATTAAACCACGCCGCGTAATTTCTACCTCTGGTAATTCAGGCATGGTTTAAATACAGGCGTTATTTTAAATTAAGTGGTGGATTCAACATGGTAAATCCAACATCGTTACTAAAGTGGTACAAAATACCTTCGTCAGGTCTGCCTAGTAACAATTCCGGGGATTCTTGAATTTTATCAAAACGTATTTTTTTGCCATCTTTCAGCTTTACTTCAAAAGATGGATATACCGTTTTACGATCTGGAACATAAAGCTCTACTGATTTGGCTGGACTTTGCTTCCAAGTAAAATCTAGCCACTCGTTCAATTCGTTTTGCGTTGGCTTTGCTTTAGGTGCGTTAGTCTTCCATTGACTATCTACTAAGTCCACGTTTAAACCAAGCTCTTCCCATTGCTCTAAGTGCGAAAAGTTAAAACCACTTATTTGTTTTAATTCTGCTGGTCCGAGCGGTAATTTATCGACTAATTCGATTGCTTGCACGCTTGCCGCTTCTGAATAGCCTGCTTGAATCAGATAAACGGCGTCTTTATAACCCAAATATTGTTGATCTGTCACGGGATTATGCGTGCCGAAAATAAACTCTTCGGTGCCGCTACTACTGGTTAATTGTATTTTTAACTCTGGATTATTCAAGCCGTATTTGGCTAAATCACTGGCAGAGAATTTTTCTACACTGGTCGCAGCAATAATCGACAAAATACGTTGTACTGACATTTGATCCGCACGCGCTTTGTAAGGTGCTGTCATGCGCCAAAATCCATCTACTTTTTCAAAAGCCGTTGCTTTAACTGCAGGGAACTCGACTTTAATTGCATTGAAATCTGCTAGTTTTAGTTCTGAAACCGCATGTTGCGTACGCGCATCAATTTTGACTTGTGGACGAAGATACAAAAAAGCCACCAAACCACCGACCACCGCCAGCATTACTAAATTAAGTAACCATCTATTTTTCATTTAACTTATTCCCTGCTTTATTGCGAAACTTATTCATTACTACCAAATATTTTTGCCCATTTTTAGTTTTTAATACTTTTAATGGGTTAAGTATCGCTTAAGCTTTTCTACGTTTCCACCACAACCAAAAGCCTGCTACAAAAAAAGCTAATGGAATAAAATATTGGAAGCTATGGAATACTGTCCATGCAACTGCACGACCTTTGTCGTCATTAGGTATCGTGACATTGATATCTTTCAACGGCATCGGTTGAATGGTAATGAGCTTGTCGTCGCCAGCTAACCAGTTCACGATATTCACGCCAAAATCTAAATTTCCGCCGTTGGTAATAAACGTATTAGATAAGAAATTAGCATTCCCCATTACCACTACACGTTGGCCTTTTTTGCCATATTCGCGCTCTAAAGCCACGCCAATGTTAATTGGGCCACGCTTATCTACTTTCTCATCAAACACGACTTTTTTATTATTGACGCCTGATTTGATTAACTCAGACTCTAACCAGCCATTAGGCGCCACTTCTACCAAACGCCCTACTTTCCAACCAAACTCATCTGACGCATGTGCATCAATCTCATGCGCTTCTGGGAACAGCGTTCTTAATTGGAAATTACGTGTAATCGCATGATCGCCATATAAAGATGCAAATGCCACTTTCGCATCCGCGCCATATTGTGCTGCCGTCATATCTACAGCAATACCTGGTGAAACGGTAAAGCCTAAATAATCGGCCACTTCTTTCATGCCACGCAAATTATTGTCATCCAACAACCACAATAAATTACCGCCCGATTCTAAATACGCCTTGATTTTTTTCGCTTCAATCTCACTGACATCCACTTGCGGACTAGCGATTACCAACATCGCGCCATTGGCTGGCACGGCTTGCGCAATGGTTAAATCTGGATTGGCAAATTTAAAGCCTTTTGCTTCCAATTGTTTACCGAATTCACCAATATCGTGATTTTTAATACCTTGCAAATGACGTTCGCCATGCCCATCCAAAAACATAATCGGCCGTGTGTTTGTGCGCGCTAAACGCACTAACAAGTTGGTCATTTCTTGCTCTGCAATCGGTGGCGAAATATGTTCGGTGCGCTTGTTGTACTCCACAACCACTTCGCCATCTTGTTTAATGCCCGCTTCTTGTGCCAATTTTGGCTCTTCTGAAGGGTTAATAAAGGTCAGTGTAATATTCTTTTTCTCACGTTGATAACGCGCCACAAAATCTTTAACGCCTTTTCTAAAGGTATCGCCGCGATTCGCATCATCAAGTGTCGCGTAAACGGTAATATTCACAGGCTCTTTCATCTGCTTCAATATGTTCGCACTACCTTTTGTGAGGATGTTGCGATTGGCTTGCGTAACATCTTTTGCGTAGTGATATTGGCTGGTTAAATAGCCAATCAACACAATTAACAAGATAAATAACACCACAAACAGCCAGCTTTGCGCCAGCATTTGAAAACGTAAATTGCGATTAATTTTCATACAAAAAGTCCAATTAGCCTCTTAACCGGTCTGCATCCAAACGGCGAATCGTTAATATTAAAAAGGTCGTAGTAAATAAAACAAAGTACGCGACATCTGCGGTATCAATCAAACCACCAGCAAATGATTGGAAATGGTTCATTAAGGATAAATGCGCCAATGTATTGCTTGGATCACCTGCGAAAAAGCGATCTAAAATCATTAACGCAAATAGCGCAATAAAGCTCAAAATAGCGGCCACAACAGGCTGCGAAGTTAAGCTGGAGAAATACAAACCCAACGCAGAAAAACTAGCCACTAATAAAAACAAGCCTAATGAGTTGGCTAAAATATAACCAAAATCTATCTCAGACCAAATATTCAGCGTAAATAACATCAGTGCGATATACACAATTAATATGCTTAAAAAAGCCACAAGACCGACGAACTTTCCCAGTACGATTTCAGTTAACGACAGCGGCGCGCTAAATAAGAACGGCAAAGTTTGGCTACGGCGTTCTTCACTGATTAAGCGCATAGAAAGTAGCGGCACCGCGAATAACATGATAAACGAAGCTAATCCATACACCGTTTGACCGACAAACTGGGTTACACCGTAGCGCTCTGCGGGACGGATGGCGCCAGACATCACTTCAAAATAATCATTAACGCCGTTTAAAAAATAAGTGCCGAATGCAAACATCAACAGGGCCAGAATAATCCAGCCCATCGGTGAAGCAAATACACTTTTAAGTTCTTTTCTTGCCACATTTAAAATCATGTAATTTCCTTAAGCGACCGGAGTTTCTATTACTGCTGCATCTTGGTAAGTCAATTGCATAAACACATCTTCTAAGCTAGTTTGATCTGGCGCAATTTGATACAAACCCCAACCATTTTTAACAGCTGCCTGCACAATCGATTCATGCGGAGTTGCATTTTCTGCAAAACGCACGCGCATCATGTTGTTTTCCAAGGTTTCTGCCTCAGTAACGCCGGCAATTTTCAATAAATCTGTAGGCGCTGGCGCATTGTTAAAGCCAATCAGCAATTTATTACCCACGCGTTGACGTTTTAACACGTCAATTCCGCCGTTAAACACTAACTTACCTTTGTCGATAATCTGGACGTGATCACAGACAATTTCAACTTCTGGCAAAATATGCGTAGATAAAATCACACTATGGTCTGAGCCAATTTCGCGGATTAAGGTACGAATATCACGGATTTGAATCGGATCTAGGCCGACAGTTGGCTCATCTAAAATAACCACCATTGGATTATGAATAATGGCCTGCGCAATACCAACACGTTGCTGATAGCCATTTGAAAGATTTTCGATTAAACGCTTGCTCATGTGCGTTAAGCCACAGCGTTCTTTGGCATTTTGTACTGCTTTTTTGATATTACGACTAGATACCCTATGTAAACGCGCAGCGATTGTTAAATATTCGTCTACGGTAAATTCTTTATATAGCGGACGCATTTCAGGCAAATAACCAATTAATGCTTTGGCTTCTTTGGGATTTTCAATCATATCAATGCCACAGATTTTCACAGAACCAGCGCTGGGCGCCAAGTTACCTGTCAGCATTTTCATGGTGGTGGACTTACCTGCGCCGTTCGGGCCTAAAAAACCGAGCACTTGGCCTTGGGTAAGATTAAAGCTCACATTACTGACTGCCTCGCGGCCGCCGTACAATCGCGTAAGCTCTACCGCTTCTACTGTTAAATTGGTCATGATGATTGTCTTATCATTGCTTAAAACGAATCGCCTTATGAAACAAAATCGCTAGATTAGTTTCAGGCAAAAAGTTATAGTCTTAATTAAATACAAACGAAATATTGCTTAACCTTTAATTATGGATGAACTTGCATTAACTGTCACGGACTAAACA
>Ga0123388_1077341_pt1 | contig 33067 bp, 31 predicted proteins | sample T0HHNO3metaT_FD_89916 | JGI IMG/M metagenome (GOLD analysis project Ga0123388, IMG submission 89916) | Methane-oxidizing artificial microbial communities from Washington, USA to study methane cycling - T0-HHNO3 metaT (Metagenome... | ecosystem: Engineered > Modeled > Simulated communities...
GGATTGCAAACCCAAAGAGCCTAAAGCGATCAGTGAAGCCATGGCGGTCGATACAACAGTGTTTACGTTTTTCATGAGTCTTTTCCAAATAGTTAAGTGGTTTAGTTATGTCCACTAAGCTTTCAGCGGACATTTAACTAATGGCAAGCGGCGTGCCAACATCGAATAACAATATCTTTTTCTATTAAACCAATTGCTTACAGAAGGCATAACGAATTTTGACCAAGGTCATGCGTTTCTTGTGGCCACAACTATTTGCGGTTGCCGCGAATAGTTGTGGCTTGGTGTTGTGGAATCGACTGGTTAGAATGGCCGGTAGCCTTAGCAACTGGACCAAAAACTCATGCAAACAGTCGATTCGTCGGAACTCGCCATACTGCGGGCGTTGGTGGAAGGCACCGTGCAAACCACCGGCGAAGACTTCTTACGGTCTCTGGTGCGGAATCTGTGTATGGCCATCGACGTTGCGAACGGCTTCATTGCCGAATTCACCAGCGACAAAACCCGGATAAGGTCCTTGGCCTTCTGGACGAACGGCGAATTTATCGACAATCAGGAGTGGGAACTGGCGGGAACGCCCTGTGTAGACGTGTTGGCTGGCAAGCTGTGCCATTACCCGTCGGACCTTTGGAAAATATTTCCCAAGGAAGAAGGCGTAGAAAGTTATCTCGGCGTACCTTTACAAGATGCCGACGGTCATATCCTGGGACATCTGGCGATATTTGATGAACGGGCGATGCCCGAAGAACCGAGATTGCTCTATACGTTCAAGATCTTCGCCGCCAGGGCGGCGGCGGAGCTCAACCGGATTCGGGTCGAAGAGCTGCGGCGACAGAGCGAACATCGCTATAAGGATTTATTCGATGAAGCGCCGATTGCTTATGTGCACGAGGATACCGATACCCGCTTTCTGGCCGCCAATCAGGCCGCTATGCGCATCCTGGGCATCACGCCGGAACAAGTGCCGGGTCTGATTGGCAGCTCGTTTATACCCGACACGGTGGAAGCACAACAGCGATTGCAGCTAGCGCTAAAATCCATCGAAGACGGTACGAATAGCGATGGCGTCGTTCTGGAATTACGTCGCAAGGATAACGGCCAACCGATTTGGATACAGTGGTGGTCCAAACTCGATCCTAGTCGTCAATACTTGCGCACGATGTTCATCGACATTACCGAGCGTGTGTTGATGGAAAAGGAGCAAGCGCAGAACCTGTATTTGCAGGAAGAAATTAAATCGACGCATAATTTCGACGACATCATTGGCCGCAGTCCTGCATTGCAATCCTTATTAAACCAAGTCCAGCGTGTGGCGCAGACCGACGCGTCGGTATTGATCCAAGGCGAATCGGGGACCGGTAAAGAGCTGATCGCTCGCGCCATTCATGCCGCCAGTCCTCGGAAAAACCGGCCATTGATTAAAGTCAATTGCGCGGCCTTGCCTTCCAGCTTGATTGAAAGCGAATTATTCGGTCACGAAAAAGGCGCGTTTACCGGTGCCATCAGCAAACGCATCGGCCGTTTTGAATTAGCCGAGGGCGGCACACTGTTTCTCGATGAAGTAGGCGAGATTCCGCTGGACGTGCAGGTCAAATTGTTGCGCGTGATTCAGGAACGCGAATTCGAACGAGTTGGCGGGCAAATACCGATCAAAATGGACGTTCGGGTCATAACCGCCACCAACCGCAACCTATTACAGGAAGTGGCCGAAAAGAATTTTCGCGAAGACCTGTTTTATCGTCTGAATGTGTTTCCACTGACCACGCCGCCGCTGCGCGAACGGCTGGAAGATATTCCGTTGCTGGTGAATTTTTTAATCGCTAAGTTCGCGCCGAAAATTGGTAAAAAAATAACCGGGATCAGTGCCAAATCAATGCAGCGTTTGCAGAGCTATCGCTGGCCCGGCAATATCCGTGAACTGGAAAATGTTATCGAACGTGCCGTCATACTGGCCGATGCGCCGATTTTGGAAGTCGAGCCCGAGCAATTACCCACTTGTGCCAACAATGGCGTAAAACTCGCTCAAACCAGCGACGCCAGCCTGGATAGCGTCGCCAAAGAGCATATCCTCGGCGTCCTCCAACAAACCCGCTGGGTCATCGAAGGCCCAAACGGCGCCGCGCAACTGCTCAACCTAAAACCCAGCACTTTGCGTTACAGGATGCAAAAATTGGGTATCGATAAGGCGAGTCGATAGATATTGCCTTTTACTTAGATTAACTAAAGAACTCAGGGGAATAGCTTTTGCCTCGTCTCTCTCGGAACGTCTTGTCAGGCGAAGGTGAGCTCTGTCTTATCGAAGCACCCAATGCTTTTTCAACCCAATTACGCATAGAATCCGGGGCTTCAAATACTTCCGGAGGAGCTTCGAAATACCGCAAGGTTACTGACTTTCCTTGCGCCACGTAGGAAAATGGCTGCAAGTACTTTTCCTCAAAGTCGCGTTGGATGATGGCGTCTGATTTTAGGTAAAGCGTATCCTTAACGATGATCGCAAATATATGATCATCTTGATAAAGACCAAATCCACCGAACATCGTACGTATCCGCAATCCTTGAACAAATGCCATTTGCTCTAAAACAAACTCTACAAACTCTGAACGGTATCTCTTAATCATGATGTGAAGGTTGAAAACTGCCCGGTTGAACTATTCAAATCAGGCATCTCATCAAGAAGTTGAGTCAGCCATAACATAAAAGTATCAGAGGGTTCCGCTTGTGGATGAGAGCGGTAGAGAGCGGCAACCCGGCGTGTCTCTTCCAGTTGTCGAATAGCTTGCAATACTTCCGGGAAGCGCTTGGTCTGTGCGAGTGATTGCGCAAAAAGTAACTCCTTGGGCTGTATGCAGCCATGATCAATCGCCGCTCCTACTCTGAGGCGGCATTGGCAAGCATTGCTCGCTTCGATCAAGCCGCAGTGAGATGTCATGAAGGACACGATCCGCGATTTTGCACGTGACAACCGTTTGCGAAATGCCACAGGCGTAATTGCCAAGATTTCGGCGCCTTCCCGATGATCCAAATCCATAATTTCACCCAGAATGTAAGCAAATCGGTGTTCGCGATCCAGGCACATCAATAGAGCGTGAGTGCAGCCTATTTTTACTTCCTCTATCAGTAACTCCTCAGAAATATCATGGGTTTCTAAAGGAGGCGCAACACTAAGCCCGGTAGCTAAAGCGTCGCCAAACTCTTCAAACGTCAACGCCGACTGCTCCATGCGTTTTTTACCCAACGTCAGCAGGGTATTACTGGCGATGCGAAATACCCAGGTACGAAAACTGCTTTCACCTTTAAACCCGGCTAGGCCCGTTATTACACGAATTAGAATTTCTTGAGTGGCATCCTCGGCATCCTGCGGATGCCAGAGAAAGCGCATAGCTATGCTATGCACATCTCTTTGCACAAGGCGCACCAGGGACTCCAAGGCTTCGCGCTTGCCTTCCTTGGCGCGCAATATTAGGAAATCTATCTCATGCAGATCTTCGCTAAGCACGTTCAAGAATTCCTTTCAGTTTGGCAAGCTCTTTCGTCAGGGTTTTGGATTGCATCTCCAAAGCTCCCTCCAGCAGTTCAAGGGGAACCGGCGGTGGCGTTAAGATGAAAGTAAATATGCAACTATCGCAATTCAGCTCTACAACCCGCGAATAGGCGACGGCGATGCTACCATCCGGGAAAGTCATATGCCAATCTACCGTTCCCGTTTGTTCTGAAGCGCGCACATCGAGTCCAATTTCAACCTCGCCATTCGGTGTGCGCATAAGTGCCATGCCATTTGTAACGGAGGCAAACGCTTGTGCCCATTCAGGTAGACGCTGTCCATCAGCGATATAAATGAACGCTTGTTGCTGAGGAACATTGAGCGAAACGGCCTGAACATCGAAGTTTTTCATAAAATTTTCCTATCTTCACAATGAGCCAAGGAAATCTCGGCTCTTCGCTGGATTTAGACTCGTATTTGTCTCAATGTGTGACCGGACAATTTGTGGCTAATAAAATTATATTTGGCTACTGTGACGTAGCCCCACTGAGGACTCAATTTTTTTCCAGAACGATGTGTTTTTTCTCCGATGGGGGAGAAAAATTTCCGAAGGCTTCGTATAAATGTCATTTTTTTTTGGCCTTAGCACAAGGCAACACCCACTTTTCGACAAAGCCTGTTCGATGATGTTCACGACAGCTAAGCTACCGAAGGCGATCAGCGTTGATTGCTTTGCTGGGACCGCCCCGGTCGTAAAACGGTGAAGTCCTGCACATCTTCAAAAAGTTAGATGGTAAACATAAAACTGTTTATCGCGGGTCCAACCGGCAGATTGGTAAAGCGCTTGTGCTTCGGTATTGGTTATGGCGGTCGATAACGTCAGCCGTATGGCTTCCAAGGCTTTTGCATATTTCGCGGCCGTTTCGATGAGCCTTCTAGCCACCCCTTGTCTACGGTATTTTGAATCTACAAAAATATCATTGAGTACAAAAGTTCGTGCCAAAGAAACCGATGAAAAGCAAGGATATAGTTGTACGAAGCCTATGGCAGTGGCATTGTTCTCAGCAATAAACAGTACCGATTCGCCGTGATTGAAGCGATCCAGTAAAAATGATCGAGCAGCGCCGAAATCGCTGGCTTCGCCGTAAAACTGGCGATAGTTGTCGAACAAGAGGGCCAGTGCGCCCAGGTCAGACAGCACGGCTTGGCGAACGGAAAGTGTGTTCATGGTTTTGAAGTGAAGTGAACTTAAATTAATTTATGGCCTTATATATCAACAAACCCGCAATCCCCGGTTTGCCGGACGAGAGGGCAACACCAAATTCAATGCCGAAGCTCCAGTAGATCAGTGTGTCGGTAAAGTCATCCGACACATCTGACAATATCCGGGGGATCTAGAATGCTAACTCATGGTAAGCGGTCAATATTTCAAGCAGATTGCGAATCGATTTCGAATCATCAATTACCCCCAATGTGCCTTTAGTATGTGCGACCGCATTGTCAATGCATGACGCCATTTCATAAAAATTACCACCCAAGTATCACGAAACCTTCACGAATTCGTCAAATTTATGTGACTAGGACAGATTAGGTGATTCGATGATAATGCAGCATTTCGGGCTATTTTCTAAGTCATATGGCTAGGACGAACAAACGCATTCTGGTGATTGAGGACGACCCCGATATCGCCGATCTCCTGAACCTGAATTTACGCGACGAAGGCTTTGCGGTGGAATTGGCTACCGACGGTGAAACAGGGCTGGCGAGACTGGCGGCGCAAGCTTACGACTTGCTAATCCTCGATTTGATGTTGCCTGGCATAGACGGCTTAGAGGTGTGCCGACGCGTGCGCAATCAGCCAAGCTATACGCCAATTATCATCGTCAGCTCCAAATCAGGGGAATCGCAGCGCATCGTTGGTTTGGAAATGGGTGCCGACGATTACCTGACTAAACCGTTTTCCGTGTTGGAACTCACCGCGCGAGTTCGCGCTTTATTGCGTCGGGTCGAGGCGCTTAAGCAGGTGCCGCCCTTATCCAACAATACGACTATCGTCACCGCACACCTGCGTATCGATCCGCAAACACGGGAGGTATGGCTGGATGGGCGACCGATAACGCTGACAGTACGCGAATTCGATCTACTGTATTTCTTTGCAAAACATCCCGGTCATATATACAGCCGCTTGGAGCTACTTAATCAGGTATGGGGTTATTCTCACGACGGCTACGAGCATACGGTCAATTCACACATCAACCGGCTTCGTGCAAAAATCGAATCCGATCCGGCCCATCCCAGCCAAATTTTGACGGTGTGGGGAGTGGGTTACAAGTTTTGCGCCGCCGATCCCGCCGATGCTTAGACGTCGATGTGCCAGCCAAAACGGCTGCGCAACCGAAATGACACCCAATCCGATAACGGCTTGTCAGTGACCGTGAGTTTTCAATCCCGCATCGTGCTGTTTTTTTCAGCCTTATTTGTCGGCATACAAGCCTTGACGCTAGCGTGCGCGTATCGGGTTTCTCTCGACAATGTCACCCGACAACTCGATCAAAACCTACTGTTTGCAGAGCAAACCTTCGAACGATTAATGATGGAACGCGGCAAACGTATCGCTAGCGAGACGCGGATATTGGTCGCCGATTTCGGGTTCCGCACCACGGTTAGCGATGGCGATTCGAAAACCATTGCCTCGGCATTGGAAAATCTGACTTTACGGATTCGGGGGCAACGCGCCTTTTACATAGATCTGCAAGGTAACACTGTTGCAGACACCGCAGAGCTTTTGCAGGGCAAGCCGTTTATTTTCCCGGATGCCTTGGCTCAGGCCGAAAACCAAGGCAGTGCGGTGGTCTTCGGCCTGCTAGACGAAAAACTCTACGAATGGGCTATCGTGCCGGTACTGGCGCCGATCCCAATCGGCTGGGTAGCGGTGGCAATAGCGGTGGATCATGGCCGGGTCGATCAGTTTAAGCATTTATCCAGCCTCCTCCTCGATGTCTCGTTGATCGAAACGTCGCATAATCGGCCCCGGATTTTAACCAGCTCTCTACCTCTGGAGATACAGACTTTACTCGGCAATTTATCTATCGGGACGTTCAACCAGGAAAAAAAAGACTCCGTAATGTTCGAACTCGGCAATCGGGTGTTTATTAGTCGCATACAACGCTTACCCGCCGCGTCGCGCACCGTACCGATTTGGGCAATATTACAGATCGATTTCAAACAGGCATTAGCGCCGTATTGGGTCATGTTTTACGCTGCAGTGGTACTTTCGGTTATCGGTCTGATCGCGACCTTGCTCGGCAGTATCGTAATTGCCAAAAAAATCTCACAACCATTACGTCGCCTGGCCGGAGATACTGAACGTATCATCGATGGTCAGTTCGATTCAACATTGCCGGTATCCGGTGACGATGAATTGAGCCGATTGGCGAAAACCTTTAACCGAGCAGCTTGTCTTGCTAGTCAAATTGGCGAACTTAAACATAAGGACCAAAGACGCCGGGAAATGGTAGCGACGGTCTCGCACGATCTGCGTACCCCACTGACTTCACTACGTGGATTTCTGGAAACCCTTAAGCTAAAAAAAGATGGCATGCAGGCATCGGAGCAACAACATTTCCTGGAAATCGCCTTGCGCCAGAGTGAAAAGGTCAGCCGATTGGCGCAGGAATTGTTTGAACTAGCCAAATTGGAATGCGACGAGACCAGTCTTAACTTTGAATCCATAAACCTGGCGGAATTGGCCCAGGATGTCTGCCAAAAATTTCAGTTACCGGCGCGGCAAAGGGGCATCGAGTTGATAGCGGGATTAAGGCCCGATTTGCCGGCCGTCTCGGCGGATATCGGCTTGATCGAACGGCTGTTGACTAACCTTATCGACAACGCGCTACGCCATACCCCTTCAGGTGGCCAAGTCCGTGTGGACGCATGGCCTGCCGAGCAGCGCATCATGATGAGTGTGACCGATACCGGTATCGGTATTTCGGCGGAATATTTGCCGGGTTTGTTCGACTGGGAGTCGCCATTGTCAAGACAGGCAAGAGTCGAGGGAGGAGGCTTCGGTTTGGTGATTGTCGCCAAAATCGTGAGTTTGCATGGCGGCAAGATTCAAGTCCAAAGCAGGTTGGGACATGGCAGCTCATTTAGTTTCGACCTGCCGGTTGCATCGCCATGAGCTTCTCATCCGCTAGCCCCCGATTGTCCACTGCATATTATTACTAATGGCACGGTTGCTGACTAACACCGTTTTGCTCGGCATGCTCTCAGGCGCTGTGACAGCAGCAGAAAACACTTCGGAATTTCCGAATTTTACGCTGCACGGGGTGTTGGACCTTCGTTATCAAATCATGGATGCGCAATCCGGCGAATTGCAGCACGGTCTCGGAAAATTCCGCAGCGGGGCTGAGGGAGATCGTTTGCGTGTCAACGAGGCCGCAGTCGTGCTGCAAACGCGTTTGAGTTGGGACTGGTCGGGAACCTTCACGCTGAAATATGCCGATAAACAACACAATCCACTCGATCTGACTGAGGCGTTCCTCAGCTATCGACCGGTCAGCACTTCAGGGTGGCGGATCGGCGGCAGGGTGGGTATGTTCTTTCCGCCGATTTCGCTAGAGAACACAGGCACTGCCTGGAGTAGTCCCTATACATTAAATTCATCGGCTATCAATAGTTGGGTCGGTGAAGAACTAAGAAGCTTCGGCGGTGAGGCCCAGCTCAGTTATCAGCTGGACAGCGGCGACCGCCTCGGACTATTCGCCGCCGGCCTTGCCAATAACGATGCTACCGGCGTGCTGCTGGCCTGGCGAGGCTGGAGCTTACAGGATTACGAATCTACACTTCAAGACCGTTTGCGTCTACCCGATAACATCGGCATCCGTAGTCTATTTCCACGGCAAGCGGCTTTCACGCAGCCTTTCGTAGAAGTGGACGGGCGGCCCGGATACTATGTCGGTTTGAATGCCGAACAAGCCAATCGCTATACCTTCAGGGCCTTATATTACGATAACTCAGCAGACCCCTCCGCCATCAACAACGGCCAGTACGCTTGGCATACGCGTTTCTTTAGCTTGGGACTCAAGGCCGAATTGCCCTGGGAATTGACGCTAATTAGCCAAGGCATCAGCGGTCGAACCAGCATGGGTGACATTAAAGACGGTAAACGGGCCGTGGACGTTGGCTTCTGGTCGGCTTCTTTGTTATTCAGCAAGTCGTTTGGCAACCATCGCCTCAGTTTTCGCCATGATCGTTTCGGTACTGACGAAAACGATTATCTCCCCCAAGACCGCAACTCCGAAAACGGTTACGCGTGGACTGCCAATTACAACCTGACATTGGCGCAACGCCACCAATTAAATTTCGAGGTCAGTCATATCAACAGTAACCGCCCGGCACGCGCTAGCCTGGGACAGTCATCGAACCAAGAGGAAACTTTATGGCAAGTCGCCTATCGCCTGTTTTTCTAAGCTGCAGTGTTGCCGCCGTGGCATTGCAAGCTAACGCCGACAGTATATCCGGCACCGTTGAAAATGCCGGTAAGCCACTTGCCAGTGTCGTCATAACCGCAGAGCCGACAGTCAATGGCAAGCCAAGCTCGGCTAACGTCAATCCGGTCACGATGAAAATGGATCAGAAAGGCAAGGAATTTGTTCCGCATGTGTTGGCGATCAAAGTGGGCACGCCGGTTTATTTTCCGAATAGTGATGACATTCAGCACCATGTGTACTCATTTTCTCAGGCCAAACGCTTCGAAATTAAGCTTTATAAAGGCACGCCGTCAGCGCCGGTTATCTTCAACCAGCCGGGCGTGGTGGCATTGGGCTGCAATATCCATGACTGGATGTTAGGCTTTGTATTCGTTACCGAGAGTCCGTACTTCGCTATAAGCGACGATGCCGGACGCTGGACATTGGATCTTCCCAGCGGCGATTATCAATTGTCACTCTGGCATCCGGATGCTGCCGTAGAATTGCCGCCGCAAACCTTACGCGTGCCGCTGGAACAATCGTTGCACCATGTTATCGATTTGAAAATGAGTCGCCGGACCGGCAAGCCGCCGGGAACCTTACAAGCGGAAGGATATGCGGACGGTTTTTAACGGCTTCCGGTTACGCAATCGGCGTTGTTTAAGCCGAATCAGGGAATGACCTAACAAGAAAAACCCGGCTTGCGCCGGGTGAGAAGAGTTGGATGATCGCGCAAGCGGTCAGCGATCCCAGCGTTTAGGCAAGCACTGATGGGCGGCGCCCCCTTTGTAAACCCAAAAGCGGCAAGGCGCTGGCGAATAGCCAGAATGCCGCCGGTACCGGTACCGCCGCCACTGCGCTGATTTTTAACAAAGGCGTATTCGCGTCAGGTAAATCAGTAAAGTTATAGCCGGCTGCGGTTGCCAGTCCGCTGTATACCGAAAAGTCGCTATTGGCCTGAATAAAGCCGTTTTGCGCGGGGCTATCGGCGGCATTTGAACCGACCAGGAAAGCCGCGCCGGTGGTGCCGTCGAGTTCGGTGCCGGCATCCCAGATTTTATTGCCATTATCGACAAAGGTACCACCGGTAAAATGCCCCATTGCGTCGAACAGCTCGATTTCGGTTGGTGAGTCGTTACCGACGAAACGGTCGTTAGACGGCACGACCATGGCGAAGAAACTCAGATAGCGATTTTTCACCGGGTCCAAATCCAGGGTGACACTGCCGCTTCCTCCCGGTAAAAAAATTCCAGGACCAAACCCATTGACGGATGCGGTAACAGTTGTACTGATGCCGGCGGGAAATGCCGCCGCAAAACTAGAAGACAAGCCAGTGCCGCTCCCAAGCTCGGCTATCGCTTCGATGGCGGACGAGGCCGACGCGCCTATGTCGAAAGCATCGAAAGACCCGTCGTGGAGAGCGACAAAAAACGGACTCAGCGCGGGTCCGTTAGCACCCGAGATATTGGCAAAACTAAGTGTGACATTCGAGGCCTGTGCGCCGGCAACGGGCGCCAACATACCGGCGAGCAACAATACTGGTAAAGCTACTTTACTCTTAGACAAACGCATCATGTATCTCCGTTTTAGATGAAAGCCGATAGTGGCGATACTATTGTGCCGGGCAAAGAATCACGAAATCCTCACCGAACCTTAAAATAGTCGTGAGGCGCGCGCGAACACTGGCTGGGGTTCAAATTCCGCTTCTGCGATCACTAACCTAAAGTCGCTATTCGCAGTTGGGTGTGTTTTTTGTTCCATTTATTGGAATAGTCTCTTCAAATTTATGCGTATTCTCTCTCCAAACGGCATGTGACAAAGTATAGCCATCCCCACAACGCTGGGCGATGACGCTTAAAACCACAACCTTTTATTTGGAGAATTAGCATGAACAGAATCGCAATCCCTACCGCAGAACAAACACCTGCCGCCTCTTTACCCTTACTGGATGCGGTTAAAAAGCAACTGGGTGTCGTACCCAATTTAATGAAGCTAGTTGGCAATAGCCCCGCTGCCTTGGAAGGCTATTTGAGTCTTAATGGTGCTTTAGGCAAAGGTGTGCTGGAACCCAAAACCAGAGAACGCATCGCCCTGGCTATCGCTGAAATCAACGGCTGCAGTTACTGCCTGTCGGCTCATACTTATCTCGGCAAAAATGTTGCCAAGCTGGACGATGCTGAAATTGCCGCCAACCGTAGCGGACTTTCGTCCGATCCTAAAGCGGCGGCTGCCGTGAAATTCGCCGCCCGCGTGGCGCAACAGCGCGGACATGTTTCGGATGCCGAGCTATCCGCTGTCAAAGCCGCTGGTTACAGTAATGCCGAGATTGTGGAAATTGTGCTGCATGTGGCGCTGAATACCTTAACTAACTACATCAACGAGGTGGCCGAGACTGAAATAGATTTCCCTAAAGTGGATCTAAAAATCGAGGCATAACTTGCAACGTTGGAATTAGTCCGGCGGCAATCCATGCCGCCGGTCCTTTTGGAGAAATGTTATGGCTACTGCATTTGCGGACATCACTTTTACGCCCAGTGTCAAAGCGGCCCAGTCCTTGTATGGCAGCAGGGAAGCCAACAGCCGGTTTGAACTGGCCGACGATCCCGGTATCGGTTTGACCGAACCGGAAATTGAATTTATCGGCGAACGCGACAGTTTTTACCAAGCCACGGTATCGGAGTCCGGCTGGCCTTATGTGCAGCATCGCGGCGGCCCTAAAGGTTTTTTGAAAGTGCTGGATGCCCATACGCTAGGCTTTGCGGATTTTCGCGGTAACCGTCAATACCTGAGCATTGGTAATCTTAATTTCAATGATCGAATATCGATGATTTTGATGGACTACCCCAACAGAAGGCGTCTGAAATTGTGGGGCCGGGTGCGTATCGTCCATGAAAGCGAAGATCGCGACTTGGTCTCGAAACTAGGAGCACCGTCTTATCGCGCTCGCGTCGAGCGAGGCATCGTGATTGATGTCAAAGCGATTGAATGGAATTGCCCTCAGCATATTACGCCGCGCTATTCAAAAGCCGAGCTTAGTCCTTTAATCGAGCCCTTGCTTGATGAAATTGCAACGCTAAAAGCGCAGCTTGCTGCATCGAATGATTCGTCAAAACCTTAACTGATTATTGAGGAAATACCCATGATTACCCTTTACGAATTTGCCCTATCCGGCAATTGCCACAAAGTCCGCCTGATGTTGTCGCTACTGGGTCTTCAGTACCAGAGCATTGCTGTCAACGGCGGTGAACAGCAACAAAAATCCGAGTCATTCATCGCCATGAATCCCTTTGGCCAAGTGCCGGTATTAACGGACGGAGAGGTGGTGATTCGGGACAGTCAGGCGATTTTGGTATATCTGGCCCGGCAATATGGCGACGAGCCATGGTTGCCGAATGACCCTGCCTTACTGGCACAATGCATTGCCTGGCTTTCTACCTCAGCGAATGAACTCGCCGCTGGACCGAATCGCTTGCGCTTGCATTTTAAATTTGGCCGCACCATTAACCTGGACGAGTCCCGGCAAGTCGCTGCAAACCTGTTACAGGTGCTACAGAATCGGCTAACCAACCATGCCTATCTGGTTGCCGATCATATAACCGTTGCCGATATTGCCATCTATCCGTATATCGCGCTGGCACCGGAAGGCATGATTGACCTTGATGCCTATCCGGCCATTACAGATTGGCTTAGTCGCGTACAGGCGTTGCCCGGTTATATCGGCATGCCCGGTATGTGGCAATCTCAAAAGTGAGCTTCCCCCAGCGCTCCATAAGGCAAGCGCATCAAAATTTTCATTATTTATCTGGAGTTTTCAATGAATACTAGCAATGAAGCACGTCCGCCATTTCCGCCGTTCACCCATGAAACAGCAAGCCAAAAAGTCCGCATGGCTGAAGATGGCTGGAATGGCCGCAATCCGGAGCGCGTCGCTTTGGCGTATACAGTCGACAGTCAATGGCGAAATCGTGCCGAGTTTCCAGTCGGCAGGGAACAAATCCTGGCATTCCTTAGCCAAAAATGGGCTAAAGAGCATGAGTATCGTTTAATCAAAGAACTCTGGGCTTTTGCAGGTAATCGAATCGCTGTCCGCTTTGCCTACGAATGGCACAATGACGATGGCGAATGGTTTCGTTCTTACGGCAATGAGAACTGGGAATTTGACCAAAATGGCTTGATGCAGCGTCGGTACGCCAGCATTAATGATTTGCCGATCAAAGAAGCTGACCGTAAATTTCATTGGCCACTGGGACGCCGTCCTGACGATCATCCCGGACTCAGTGCTCTGGGGCTTTAAAGTAACTATCGATACCGTGCTGCTCGAATATTTCCACTGATAACAAGGGTTAAGATAATGATTACACTCTGCGGTTTTGGCGTCAGCAATTACTACAATAAACTCAAACTAGTCATGCTTGAGAAGGGTATTCCCTTTCAAGAGAAACTGGTCTATCCCTGGCAGCGTGAATCATTCAGACAACACTCTCCGTTAGGCAAAATTCCTTATATAGAAACTGAATACGGTAGTTTGTCGGAATCCCAGGTTATTCTGGACTTTCTGGAAGAACGTTATCCAGAACTGCCCCTTTACCCCACAGCTCTATTTGAACGGGCAAAATGTCGAGAGTTGATTCAGAACCTGGAACTCAATGCCGAGTGGGTGGCCCGTCGTCTCTATAAGGAGTCATTTTTTGGGGGCAATGTTTCAGAAGAAACCAAGCGCGAAGCCAAAGAAAGACTGATGATCGGTCTCCAAGCGGTGGCCCAACTGGCGCAGTTTTCCCCCTATATATTTGGCTCTGTGTTCACCGCCGCTGATTGCGTTGCCTATGTTCACTTTGTCATGATTGAGCATACGACCGTAAAAATCTATGGCCGTAACATGCTTGAGGAATTTCTGCCGGATGTGGCTGCGTATATGGCGCTAATGGATTTGCGTCCCCATATTCAAACCATAATGGAGGATCGCCAAGCCGCCTTGGCTAGCTTTCTTGCGCTAGACGTAAAATATGATGGATAGTCGAAGTTTGTAGATCTAATAAAGCATCTCGAATGGCGTCAGCCATCGTCGGGTGATAAACGACGTCGTCCGCTGTGAGGTTCGTTCCTAACAGGGGAACACAAATAGAGGCCTCTTCTACAATCACAGCCGACATGGTTCTGAGGGTTTCGCGCAGTGCTGCGTCGGCGTGGCTAGCTCGTGGTGAGGCATTTAGGACCGCGACGGGTTTGTTCGCGAAGGATTCAAAGCTAACTAACCAATCCAGGGCATTTTTGATTGCTCCGGTCACGCCATGCGCATACTCAGGACTTGCAATCAGCAGAGCCTGAGAGTCGGCTACCTGATTGCGAAACGTCTTTACTTGCTTAGGTACGTTGCATTCAAGATCAGGATTGTAAAGCGGTAACTCGCCGATGGTTGGATAGATTCTGATGCTCATGCCGGGTGGAGCTAGCTGAATGGCAGCATGCAACAGCATCCGATTAATTGAAGCAGTCCGCAGACTGCCGCAGATAGCGAGTACGTTCATCGTTAGTGTCGTTGACCAATGTCGAGGGAATTTATTTATGCCTGCGTTCATCGAGATCTGAATGTCTTGAAAAAACGCGGTGCTATTTGCAATATTACGCTGACCAGTGTCGAAATATTACACTCGCGTTGACACCGCCAAACCCAAAACCGTTAGACATCGCATGTTCGATAACCATTTTTCTAGCAACTCCTCTGACAATATCCACGCCTTCAGCAGCAACATCCGGATTGTCCAGATTGAGTGTTGCCGGAACGATCTGATCACGTAATGCTAACACCGTAAAAATGGCCTCAATTCCGCCGGCGGCTCCCAGCAAATGCCCTGTCGCCGATTTGGTGGAGGTAACGGCAACACTTTCTTGATTCCCGAACAGGGTTTTAATGGCGGCCAGTTCTCCCAGATCACCTACCGGCGTAGAGGTGGCGTGGGCGTTTATGTGCTGAATATCGTTAGCATCAAGCCCAGCCTGTTGCAGTGCTGTGAACATCGCTCGCTTAGCGCCCTCGCCATCCTTTGGAACGGAGGTCATGTGATAGGCATCTGCCTGTGTACCGTAACCGATAATTTCCGCAATGAGTTTGGCCCCACGAGCCAGGGCATGGTCCAGTGTTTCAATCACTAACATACCAGCACCCTCCGCCATCACAAAACCATCGCGAGCACTATCAAATGGTCTTGAGGCTGTTGTCAGCGAATGATTAAAAGCCGTAGACAAGGCCCGCGCCGCAGAGAAACTACCCAAGCTCACTAAGTCTATGCAGGCTTCTGCTCCACCGCAAATCGCCACATCGGCTTCGCCGCAGCGAATGAGCCGCACAGCATCGCCGATGGCTTGGACGCCCGCTGCGCATGCGGTAACCGGCGCTCCGAGTGGACCTTTATAACCATAACGGATGGACACATGGCTAGCTGCCATGTTCGCGATAAATGAGGGGATGCTAAAAGGCGACAGCCGCTGTACGCCACGCCGGTCTGTGGTGCGCACGGCATTAGCAATCGCGGGGAAACCACCGATTCCAGAACCGACAATAGTGGCGGTCCGTTCGCGTGAATACTCATCATCGGGCATCCAACCAGCTTGCAGAATAGCTTCTGACGCGGCTGCCAGGGCAAATAATATGAATCGGTCCATCTTGCGCCTTTCGTTTGGTGGTGCAACGCTGTCTGGATAAAATCCCGCCTCATTGTCTTCATCTTTTGTGGGAACGATACCTGCAACGGTGACCGGCAGGCTTTCGGTAAAGTCTTCACACAGTTTGCGTACTCCAGAGTGCCCAGAGATCAGCCTATTCCAAGTGGTTTCTACCCCACAACCCAGCGGTGAAACAATACCCATACCGGTGACAACGATACGTTGCCCGTTCAGACCATGATGTGTTTTGTAGGCTTTCATAAGCGGTTTTCCCGAAAAATAAAGGGTTGTAGCCGGCCGATGCTAGTGATATGCACGGCATGAGTGCTCTCCAAGAAATAGATGTATCAGTTCTGGAGTGAAATAAGCAGCGCCATTGGCTCGTGCATAGGCTACGGAATTTACCTAATGTAATGAATAACCTAAAATTACAAGACACTATTTCATTATTTGGAATAAATTATGGACAGATTTCATTCGATGCAGGTATTCGTTACGGTTGCCGATACGGAAGGTTTTGCGTCGGCTGCCAGGAAACTATATATGTCTCCACCGGCTGTGACGCGCACGATCTCGGCCTTAGAAGATCATCTTGGGGTGATGCTGTTTCATCGAACCACGCGGCAAGTAAAACTGACCGATGCGGGACTACGCTATTTGGAGGACTGCCGACGTATCCTAGCTGACCTCGCTGAAGCCGAGGAATCAGTGGTCGGAGCCCATCGCGTGCCACGGGGTAAATTGTCTGTGACTGCATCATCCAGGTTCGGACACCTGCATATCGCACCACTATTGATTGATTTTCTGGAACGCTACCCCGAGGTGTCGGTGCAAACTTTGTTTGTAGATCGGGTAGTGAACCTGATTGATGAAGGTCTCGATGTTGCGGTGCGTATCGGCGAGTTGCCGGATTCGTCACTTACCGCTATTAGGGTGGGCTCAGTGCGTCGGGTAGTCTGTGCCGCGCCGGACTATCTTGAGGCGCGAGGTGTGCCGCAAACGCCGCAGGATATTCAAGGACATGACATCGTCCAGTTTTCGAGCTTAGCTTCAAAAGCTGAATGGCGCTTCAAAGGCGTAGAAGGCGAAATCATAGTGCCTTTCTCGACTCGGTTTACCGTGAATACCGCCGATGTAGCCATAGCCGCCGCCGTGGCTGGTCGCGGATTAACTATGGTATTGTCTTACATGATCGTGCCGGAGCTTATGTCCGGAAAGCTCAGGATTGTTCTAGCCGACTATGAAAATCCTCCCCTACCTGTCCATGTGGTCTATCAGGAGGGTCGTAAAGCAGCGGCGAAAGTGCGTGCATTTGTGGATTTTGCAGTCGATCGATTGCGAACACTAGCTTATTTGAATTCTGGTCTGGACTAATACTCACTCATCATCGAATCAGGCGCTTTTCGAATCTTGAATTTTTTGATTAGTACAAAAGCAGCCAACTTGATCACAGCTTGAAATTGCAACCGCCACACTAAGCGAATACCGATCTAATGCTAACGGTTACAAACCAGCCAAACCAATGGCAGGGTTGTCACTTTAATTTCTCAAATCACTGTTCAAAGATTCGGAGACAATTTTTTTGATTGTCCGCTTGTAAGCCCCTTGTCGTCTTTCAAGGTTTTTTTTGCCAGGGGCTCTTTTGGGTCGGCTCATGTCCGTCACCCCTATTCAGTTTTCCGGTTTCTCACAGTCCGCTATGCCGATGTTGATGGTATTGGCTCAAGTTTGCTCAAGCAAATCTTCAACAGGAAGGAACTTGCAGCTATGTAAAGATTTCCGCAAAGTACAAATTCAAGTCATCCTTTTTCCCATTGGTGATGCGCTTGAGTACTTTGGCAAGGGGGAAAATCCAAGTTTCACCCTCCAACAAGCCGATCGCTTGGTGCTCATGGTTAATCTGCCATTCACCACCTTTGTTCTGACGGTAGACCTCGCCTATATAGCTCCCCAGCATTTTACAAACATTTTGGACGTCGCTTTCTGATGGCTCTTTGCGAAACAGTTTCGATATAAATCCTTTGGGGCGAGTGTGAAACAGTCGGTTTGCTAACGTTTCAACTTGTTCCACGCTCTCAACTGTAAAATCCAGTGTGATGCCAAAGTTACTGTGTGCGAAATTAACGGCATTTGCCGCATAGGCAGCCATCATTTCATTCGGACTGGGTTCAGTCATGGTTAATCCCTATAAGGCTAAATGGATTCTGCGGCAACCAACCAATGCGGCAAGATGGTTTCCAACTCCAGGTACTTCCTGTTTCCGTCGATAAGTCATTAACCCTGTCGTGGCAATCGACAACGCGGAGTGCCAAACAGCACGGATCACGCCGGTAGGTCGGAAAAACACTAGTTCCGTACCGAATGGCAGTTGGGTTTAGCCTTGAATCAAGAATTCGTCTTTGCTACGTCCTTCACTTAATAAGGCTTTCATCCATTTAGGTGCCAGACCGCGTCCTGTCCACGTTTCTGGACCATTGGGATTGCGGTACTTCGCCGATACTGATGACACTGAACGCTTAGAGGCCTTTTTATCGACTTCGTGAATTTCCACGGTCACACCTATGGATGCAGCCAGTTCTTTTATCTGGGCGATGGTGTCTTTACGCTTGCTATTTTGTTTTGCCGCTAATTGGGCTTGTGCTTGGGAAATAATGGCGGTTAATTCTTCTGGGCTTTTGGTATCGAGATCAATCATGTCTGTATGTTTGGTGATAATGGTTAATGGCGCTTTTAATTTACCCTACGCTAGGCTAATCGAGATGCGAAGTGACAGGCGTTTTAAATCGAATACAGCAATTTAAGTTCAAGTATACATCAAGTATGTTCCGGTGGATAAACAGTAAGAAACGTAATAGCTTTAAGCTCGCAATTGAATGCAAGCAATCTAGTTTCTACCAGAACTAGAATTATAATGTTTAACTTTCTATATATTTATTTTTATATAGACTTTTAAACATTTAAAATCTAACTCTTTAGCGGATGGAGTTAACCGGTAGAACAGCTTTATTTTCCGAGGGCAATTGGGTGAAAAATAACATATTTTCACCATGTGCATTGTGGCAAATACCATTTCATTATAAGAAACACGCCCAAGCAAAACGCCATCATCGAGTTACACAGGAATTTATACTGGCTCGACGGGGTCAAGCCGTACTAATAGCTTGGCGTCACAAACGATTCCAAATGCTTGAAATACCGCACTAGCAATTCCTCGTCATTATCATCCTGCCACTGGATAACGACCGGCAAATAGCCATCTAAATCTTGGTGGTCATTGATCTTAATCAGCAGATCAATCCACGCAATCGGCAAGGTGTGACGCTGATTGAGTACTTCAAGCCGATCCAAAGCCATTAAGGCACGTATTTGTCGAAACTCGTGCTGACAAAACACTAGACTCTGTATTTTGCCTAATACGGCCAAGGCTGCTTGTGTCGAGGGTAATCCGCAAGCGGTCAGTAACGTTAATGCGTATGAAGACCGATTTTCATGATCCGGTATAGAGGGGTGACAGCATGCCAATACCTTTGCCGGTGACCATTGCTGCTCTTGGACGACATTCAATAACAGCCATAGCAAGGTCGGCTGATGCTCAAACAGATCACATAATGCGGGATAACGGCTAATCAGCGCTAACAGCGTCAACCGCTGGCCACGATAGCGCATCAACAGCGCCACGACCGATGACGGCAATGTGGCCACCCAAGGCTGAAGGATGGGATGATCGAAACCATCGCCAATCAGCCAGTCATCGGTTAACAATGGCGGTCGGAAAAGAATTTGCCCATCGCGAACAATCCACCACTCCACCCCGCGATTCCTGCCCGTCAGAACCAACCGGTCATGCCGTTGGAGAACCGGCTGCAAATCGATATGCAATTGCTGTAGATCGTCATGCCATTGAGCGGTCGAAACTACAAATAACTGCGGTAGCTGTCGCAGATAACGGTCCATTAAGAACACTCCTTCCAAGACGTGAAAAGACTAACACCGCAAATGAGCAGTAATCCAAGCCTCCCCGCTTAAGTTCGTCACGATTTGGCTACCTAAAAATCCTTGGCACAGAAATGTTGAACTAACAAGGCAAGGCTCTACGACGCGCTTCTCGCTTCGAAAGCATCGTCGCATTCAAACCTCGATCAAATCGCACCTACCCAAGGATTGTCTGGGTGTACCAATACTTCGTTGATATTTGTGCGACAAATTTATTGCTCAGCAGGCAGGGAACATAGATGATAAATGGAGATCATTGATTGACTTGTTATGGGTTTAGTAATTATGGGTTTATCCAGGCGCCGCCATCCAACTTCGTGATCTTGCGGCGCGGTTCCTGGATACTGTAATGGTTTAATGATCCCGGACACTTCTAAAGGCAGACTTTATACTGTCAGCAGAGGTGACGATGACAAACGAGAAAAAACACAAGCAGCCCAAATACAGTCTGGAATTTAAGCAAGATGCCGCCAATCTGGTTCTTGAAAAGGGCTACAGCCAGCAACAAGCTGCCGACCATCTGGGCATCTCATTAAGCGCCCTGGGACGCTGGGTTCGAGCGGAGAGCAAGCCAATTACCCATGGCTCGGCGACGAAAAAGCCAAACTTGAGCCTAGGGGATCAGGATGAATTGATTCGCTTGCGGAGGGAAAATGAACAGTTGCGAATGGAGCGCGAGATATTAAAAAAGGCCGCGGTGAGTTCAACCGGTGGTCGCAACACACTGATTAAATTTATCACGGGGCGTTATAAAACCAAGCGTCTTTCTAGGTCTGGTATTGAGTTTTAAAGCAATCTCATCGAGATATGGCTGCGTATAACCACTTAGATCTGTCCCCTTTGGAAAATATTGTCGCAGTAACCGGTTGGTGTTTTCATTGGTCCCCCGTTGCCAAGGACTTTTAGGATCGCAGAAATACATTGCTACATCGGTCGCTACACTAAATCGTTTATGTTGGGCCAGTTCTGTACCGCGATCCCAAGTCAATGAAGCCATTACACCCTGGGGAAGTTGTTTTACTTGCCGTATCAATGCATTCACCGCATTAACCGTATCTTTACCATCTACTTGAACCAGCATGACAAATCGTGATTGACGTTCAACGAGCGTCGCAATGTGGCTATTTTTGGAGCCCGAAATAAGATCACCTTCCCAATGTCCAGGTATGGCTCGATCTTCAATTTCTGCTGGTCGCAACCGGATGGAAATGGCATCAACGATTTGCCCTCGTGGCTGACCCTCAGTGGAGGAAGACTTGCCTCGGCGCATCATGCGTCTAGAGCGAAGATGTTTCATAAGCTCCTTCTTCAAAACGCCTCGTGCTTGAATAAATAGGCTCTTATAAATCGTTTCATGAGATAAATGCATCTGTTGATCGACTGGATAAGTCTGTTTAAGCCAGCCTGAAATTTGCTCAGGCGACCAATCGAAATGAAGTTTGCTTGCGACAACCGCTTGTAATTCCGGATGTGTTTGCAGGCGACAGGATTTGGGGCGCTGCGCTCGATCCCAGGCATTTGCGTCGGCCTCAACAGCTCGATAATGATTTATGCTCTGATTTCGGGCAATTTCGCGGCTTATCGTTGAAGGGGAACGCTTGAGCTTGATGGCAATCTGGCGATGCGACTGACCCGCCGCAAGACCACGAGAAATTTCTTCTCGCTCCATTAAACTTAGTACCCTCGGCGATCGCGAACGTGTGGCTGGAATAATCCCACCGTGGGCAGATAGCACTGTATGGACGGAGCCCGCGTGCTTACCCAGAGCTCGGCCTATATCACTGAGTGATTGCCCTGCTTTCCATCGCCGCCAAAGTTCTGCCTTTTCTGCAGAAGACAAACCCGGTCGTCCTAATTGCGCCATGATTACACCCCCTATATCTCATTGTAGATTAGTTGGTGTTGCGACCACCGGTTGAACTCACCGCCGTCTTCTTTGCGAAAGAAGCCGAATAAAATACGGGTTTATTCAGGTGCAACAGCAGACGTATCCAGTGACCGTGCTCTGTCGAGTGATGCAGGTGAGTACCAGTGCTTATTATGAGTGGTTAAAAGCCCCGCGGGACTGTGACAAAGATAAACAAGATCAAAGCGTTGCCGAAAAAGCCAGGCAGATTTTCGTCGACAATAAACAGTGCTTTGGCTCGCGTCGTTTAGCGGATCGGTTGCAAAAACAAGGCTTTGCCGTTGGGCGCTTTAAAACGCGGCGCATCATGCGAGATTTAAAATTGCAGGTTCGCTATCCCAAGCGATTTAAAATCACGACTGATAGTAACCATAACGACGCTATATCGCCCAACCGATTAGATCGGCAATTCCAAGTCGCCAAGCCCAATCAGGTATGGACGACTGATATTACCTACGTGTGGACCCTGCAAGGCTGGCTGTATGTTGCGGTGGTGATTGATCTGTTTTCCCGCCAAGTGGTGGGCTGGGCAATTGACGATCACATGCGCACCTCGCTCTGCGTGCGGGCCTTGCAAATGGCATTTTGGCGCCGTAAGCCGCCAGCTGGCCTGCTACATCATTCAGATCGTGGCAGCCAGTACGCCAGCCGGGAATATCGCCAACATTTAGCGGTGATGAAGATGGAACAGAGTATGAGCCGCAAAGGCAATTGCTGGGATAATTCGCCGACAGAACGCTTTTTCCGTAGTTTGAAGCATGAACAGCTCAACTACGAGAAATTCAAAACCCAAATCGCGGCAAAACTGAGCGTGATCGATTATTTGGCTTTTTATAATGGCCGCCGGTCACACTCAACATTGGGCTATCAGTCCCCGATCGAATTCGAGCGGGAATTTTATAGAAACGCTGCCTAAACAGCTGTCCGGTTTCTGTTGACCATTACAATACATATACCCCGGAGCATGGACACGTCTCCGTTAGATGGTCAATGGTATAGGTCGAGATGTTCGCGCATTCCTTCCAAGCCTCGCCTGAGCTGTGCGTTCTGTTATTGAGAGCGTCATGATCAAGCGATTTAAAGTTGATGCTGGATTCACCCCTTGCCCGGTGAATGAAGGCGACGAACTCTATCCGAATGGCATTTTCGAGTTCAATATCACCGGCATTCTTGAACATATCCAGCGCAACCCAACCGATGTCGCCCTCGTGGAGATCACCGTGGATGACTTCTTTCATGGCTTTTCGTCCCTCAATGAATCGCAGGTCGAGTTGGCTGATATGTCTAAGCCCGTGCTGCTCGCCGAGATTTCTCCGGGGAATTTCAACCTGATCGATGGACACCACCGCGTGGAGAAGGCGCGACGGAGTGGTGTGTTTACCCTACGCGCCCACAAATTTACAGCTGTCCAGCATCTGCGTTTCTTGACTAGTGAGAGGGCCTATCTGTCATACATTGAATACTGGAACGGCAAAGTGAAACAACTGAGACAGGTTAGCAGGGCCGAACATTGTCCTAACGGATGAACAGAGCACTAATGACCAGATGTTCATAATCTGGTTAGGCTTGTACGGCGTTGATGATATGGGTTGCATCTTAGCGGTTGCGATTTACGATTGGAACCCACGGTCGATTTTCTCGAAAGTCGCAAAAGTGAATTCCATGCCAAACTATCACATGTTCCAATACAAAAGTGGCCATCGATTCGGATACGATTACGCCAAAAATTAATGACTGCTTTTGGGATTGGCGAACTAGCAATACCGACCCCTAGCTGCCGTTCGCACAATTTGCCGACCATGTCTGAAGTGCATCAATTAGCAGCCATTCCAAGCATTCATACTCCGAACGGTTGTAAAAGGATCTTGATCGCTTGATAAAGGGATAAATCCCGAAGGAATAAAATACCTCGGAAATCCGCTAATAGTCAGAAGGCAGACTAAACTTTGAAAAACTTTCTTGGTGTATAAGTAAATACTGAGCTGTTTGTTGATATTCTGCTGGTTAAAGGGAATCACCGTGCCGCAAATAGCTCCAGTTGGTCCAATAGGTGATGATGGTGCGCAGTTAGATTCGCCAACTCTGACGTTGCAGTCGATCAGGTTATTTTAACGTTTTGTTGAATAACAACTATGATTTCAGAATGAACTGAAATACTTTAAACGGGGTGAATACCCCGTCCGGCAATGGGTAGCAGGTTGGTGAAAAACCATATTCCGGCCACTAATTCAGCCGGAAAAGGCCTTTATTTAGTATAAAAACCAACCTGGTGACACTAAATGTAGGCTCGATTGATTGTAAAAAAGAGTTTTTCACCAACCTGCTAGAGCATTGGAGTTAGGTAAAACCTCTTACACGGATTATCAAAGTCCATCTAAGTGGCTCAAAGCTGATGTGAGCAACAATTTATTCATTTTCTGTTATTATTACAGTCTCATAAGTTACTTCAATATAGCCATCAACCAAATAAAGTCTAAAAATCATAGCTCCTGAGTTATTTTTCTTTACGTACCCATTGCTAATATTGCCTGCATTTAGATTAATTTCTAACTCACTCTTGTCGCAAGTAAATAATATACTCTTTACACCTTTAAACTGCAGCTTAAGGAAACTCCGACTTTTAGCATCCTCCGTTGAATAGATTAAGACCGAAATAACAAAGTCTTTTTCTACAGACATAGTCTCGAGGATTCCATCATGCCAGTCTATACTTTCTATGTTTGTTATTTTCATCACGATCTTAGAGATAAATTAATAAGCCAATTTACTACCGGCACCAACTACAAAAGGACATGCCTCAGGTTGTGCCACACAGATAGCTACAACACCAACACAACCGATACCAATGCCGACTCCCAGAATTACACCTTGGCATGTTGATCCGCACATTTGGGAATTATTTGGGCTACTTTGAGGAAGCACATCTGGTTCAAAACCATTTTTACGAGCACAATCTTTAATTTTTTGTGGGGCATCAGAAGAAGTTCCGCCATGGGATGTGCCACCGAATTCTCCCATCGATCCACTTCCTCCATTCCTACATTCCCAATGCAAATGCCTACCGTCACCTACAGAATTTCTGTCGATTCTTATGGTACAGCCCCCACCACAATCTATGGTTTTTCCAGTTTTATGGTCAGCTCCCATGGGATCAACAAAATTAATTGGATTTCCCTCTGTATAGGCATATAGGTTTGTACCTCCATTCTCGCCGATTGGATCTCTTGACAGCCATCGACCCGTATTTGGATCATATGCTCGGTAGTTAGTCAGATAAAGTCCAACACCCTGTAGATTAAACATCCCTCCGAATAGATAATCCGGCGTAATCCTGGCCAAACTCTGGACCGGTTTGCCGTAGGCATCATAATCGAACGAAGATGTCGTGGCGCCGGTATTCATCAGTTGTGCATCACGCACCGAGCCTAGGTGGTCACGGGCATAATAAAGACGCACGTTGCCCGCGGTTCGAATCTCCCCTTCTGGATAATAACGCCGTGTAACCGCATCAGCGGAAGTGCGAGCCTGACACAGGCTATCGCCACACCAAAGATAACGCGTGACCGTAGGCGCCGCCACGCCATTACTAGATCTGATAGAGATGCGCCGACCTAGGCCGTCGTAGCCGAATTGGTAATCAACGTTCGATTGCGCATTCAAGGTAACCTTGATCAGCCGGTTTTCGGCATCCCACACATAACTGCGCACACCGTCGTTGGTGACGTTGCCGTTGGCGTCGTAGGTATAGCTTTGGGCATTGACGGTAGTGATTTGATTCAGGCCGTTGACCGAGATTGGGATACTGCCTTTCGGCGTAGTGATCCCGGTCAGATTGGTGCCGGAGTCATAGTCGTAACTATATTGGTCTCCGGTAGACACATCGACCGACGTCAACCGGTCTGCACCGTCATAACCGAAGGTGTAATCCTTGGCAGCCCAGTTTCCGCTCAAGGTCGTGGTTTCGCTGATTTGGCTAATTCGATTTTCCGGCGTGGTAACATAGCCATAGCTTCGCGTGGCTCCGATGTTTTGGATGCCCAATAAACGCCGGTCGTTCTGGCTGCCGTCATATTCCCAGGTCGTTCCGACCTTGCCGGCGCTGTCTTGTAGACCAGTCAGTTGACTTGTTTCGCCCAAATAAGTTTGGACGAAGTTACCCAACGGGCTGTTGTGGGCAATCAAACGCCCAAGCGCGTCATAATTGAAGGTTTCAGTGACTGAATCAATGTTACGTTTGACGACTCTACGCAATTCATCATATTGAAAGCTGACCGTATCGTTGTTGTAGGGGCCATCGATCTGGCTCAGTTTTAACGCGCCTAATTGGCCAATAGCCTGATATTGGTACTGCGTGGCACCGGTACCGTCGGTCATCGAAGCCACTCTGGGGAACCAAGGATCGTAGCTAAAACTGACGTTCGGCGTGGTATTGACCGCATTGCTGTAAGTTAGCGCGGTTGGTTTATCATCCTTGGCATAGATGAAGGTTTTTTTCTGGCCCAGCGAGTCGGTTACCGATTTGAGCCGGCTGGTAGTCGCTTCATAGGCATAAGTTGTTTGTTTGCCGTCGGCATAAGTTTTAGCCGTGACCCGGCTTTGAATGTCGCGGTTCCAGGAGGTAACCTTGTCGTTGCCGTCGGTCAAACTTTTTAAGTACTGGTTAGGATAGTAAGTGTATTGGGTTTTATGCCCCAAGGGATCGGTTTCGGCGATTAGGTTGCGCACCGCGTCGTAGCTGTAATGCGTTGTGCGCCCTTCTCTGTCGGTGACTGACGCTTTGTCCAGCTTATCCCAGGTCGTGGTTTGCGAAGTGCCGTCCGGATAAGTGATTTTGGACAGGCGGTCGAAGTCGTCATAGCTGTACGCCAGGGTATAGCCTTCCGAATCGGTGCGGGTTTCGACCCGACCGTAGGTGTCGTAGGTCAAACTTAATTGGGTTTTGCCGTTTGCATTGGTCACTTGAGCCGGATAACCGAGATTATCGTAGCTGTAGCTAGTTATTTGGCCTAACGGATCTTTCACTTCGATCAGTTGGCCGGCACTGTTATAGCTATAGCTGGTCGTCTGTCCTGCTGCATCGGTCGAGGTTAACGGCAAATGCTGACTGTTATAGGTGAATTTAGCGATTGTGGTAAAGGTGTTCGCCGCCGTTTTTTGGTCGATCTGAATCGGATCAATTTGGTTGGCAGCGTAGGTAATTTTGGTATCTCGGCCCAGCGCATCGATTCGTTCGGTCACTTGCCCCAGACCGTTGTAACTGGTTTGCAACAATTGCGTCGTGCCGTCGTCCAGAACCCGGCCTTGCCGCGTCGGCTGGTCATAGGTACCGGATACAGCAGTGCCCAAGCCGCCATTCGGTTGCCCCGGATAATTGAACCAAATGCGGTTTTCCAGCGGGTATTTGATGCTTTCCACCGGCTGACAGGTAACCCCGGTATTTTGCGCGCAATGGGTCCAATGTTTGATGCGGGCCTTGGTGTAATCTCCCGCTGCAATTTTATAAGCGTGTTTGTCCCAGTAATAGGTATTTCTGCCGTTTATGTAGGAATTAAACGGTGCGATGATGCCTTGCGGTACTGTGGACGTGGGATCGTTAAAGGGAATAGACGATATGCCTTGCTGGAATTCCAGACGTTCGGTGTTTCCCAATGGATCGGTAGCCTGCAGATAACGCGAGGAGCCACTGCCCCCATAGGCGAAGGTCGTCGTTCCGTAAGGCGTGGTCATACTGTCAATCAGTGACGCACTGTCATAATGAAAACCGGAGGTCAGCCCAAAAACATCTTTAATACTGGTCAAGCGTCCACTGCTATCATAAGTCATCGATGCGCTACGTCCGAAGGGGTCGGTGATCTTCGTAACCAATAAAGGCCGGTTACTCAAGTCGTAGCTAAACGTCGTATCGCGCCCGGTAGCATCGGTAACGGATGACAGACGCAGTTGGTTATCATAATTTAAGGTTAACGCATTGCCGCTTGGGTCGACGATCTGGGTCAGAAACACCAAACGCGTTGACGTGGTAGAACCGTTGGATTGCCCATAAACCTCGACACTACCATTGGGTAAACGGCGTTCGTATCGTATCGGACTGCTGGAAACAAGGACTAAAACGGCTTGGTTTTTAGTCTCCGGGGTAAACTGATGGGTAGTGCTGTTATAACCGCTGTAATCATAACTACCGCCGCCAGCCGCGTAACGGGAAACACTGGCTCCAGGCGAAGTAGGGTTATCTTGAATGTAAGTCAACCAGTTCAGCGACCATTTTTGGCTGACGTTGAAAAAGCTGAAGTTGGCGGGTTGGTCTGCATCCCGTTGGTTATAAGTCAGGGTGGTAAAAACTTCTGGCCCTTTAGGCGGACGATAGCCAACTGGTATGTCACTGAAATTAAGGCTAACCGCCATCTCAGAGAAGTTGTAATCACACATCCCGCCATTACATTTACCGGGTTTGGTGGGGTCGCCTTGCGATCCGACTTGATTCGGATCGTTATTGCCGGTGTAACCCATACCGTACAATTTATCCGCCTCGGCGAGCTGAATTTTATGCCAGCCGGCTTCGAGCTTGTTAGTTGGCACCAAGTAATGACCACTGGCTTCTTGATCGATCGCGTCGCGTGTCACCCATAAGTCTTGGCCGAAAATGGGGTCTTGAATATGGTAGCGGCCTTGCCGCTCTTCCAAGATAGCGGCGTAATGGCTCACGTTCCAATGCACCACGGAAGGTACGGGAATCGGCTCGCCCGGAAGCCGTTTGATCAATGAGTAAGGGATTTTGGCTTGTTTAGCCAATTTACCGACTTTGGTCAGGCTTACGCCGTGAGTTCCGGAACGGTAGTTGTCTAAGAATTCGACTTGTTTAGGCGTCATGCCTTGCGATAGAAGCAGATTTTTCAACGCCATCGGTCCGCATAAATAAGCGATACCGTAATTATTGCGCATTTGCCATAAGCCTTCCCGCGCACCGGCGACATTCTCAGTTGCTGGTCCAGAGACTTGTCGATCACCCATTTCCGCAAAAAGGGCCTCCAAACGATCAGCATGACCAACACGGGCATGCATGCGCATTAATTCGCCTAAAGCACGATCGACCAGAACTTTAATTTGCGGTTCGGTAACGTTCTTGCCAAAAAGCCACGCTTTTTCCCAGGTGTCAATGGCCAGACTGAAACGACCCGCTTGATAATAAGACAAGCCTAAATTCGTAAGTAGTGCTGTTTGCCATCCTGAAGCCGGATGCGCGGCTAGGTAGTCGGTTAAGGCGCTGTAATCGTCTTCGCTACCACGTGTTTGATATTTTTGAATAGCCGAAAGAAGATCACTATCTTCATCTGCTGTCGTAGCGATGGTAGGGTACAGCGGTTCGGCAAATTGGGTGGCACTGAGTTTTGCCAGCTGCTCATGAACCCCATCTGCCGCTGGATTCACCTCTGCGTGAATAGCAGGGACCGTCAAACTAATGACCAACAGGAAAAGTAATTGGCGCCAACGTTTCAGGGTGTTCCCGAATTTGACGCGTTGTGATATGCGGAAGCCGAATAGTCCGGCGGCCAAAAGCAATAAAGACGACGGCTCTGGAACGGTGCCGCCGCCTGTGTTTCCGTTATTCGCTTGAACTGACAAATCGTCGACGGTAAATTGGGTGCAGTTAAAACTGCCGCAACTGTAGGGGTCGGAAGTATTCCCTGTCACGAGGGCAAAAAAATCCAATTGGTTGATACCGGTAAAATTGAAAGCGAATAATTGCGCAGTGGTCGAGGAAACGGTCACGGTCTTGCTAAATAGCACTGAACCGTTCAATAAGCCTTCTACCGTGACGTCGAGCCCATCGTAGTAGCCGGCAGCTAGATAGGCATCGCCAACATCGAAAAGACCGGAGGAACTCAAGGAGCCAATCACCGGCGAGATCGTAGAGCCATTAATCAATTCACCGCCAGTATAAGCGGCGTTTGTACCGGAAACTACCCCGCTGGAAAACCCAAAGAAACTATTGGAAGTGTCATAGGCTGAAAAATTGGACCAGCTATAGCCCTGATAATTGGTTCCGGTTAAATCGATGTCGCCGGTACTGGCATTGAGATCGTCGAAATTGAGGGAAAGCGCCTGGGCGAGTGGGGTAAATATCAGGCTGGAAACTGCGAAAAGAAATACGCTAACCGGCAAAACAAGAACGTTCATAAAAATCCCTCAAGAACATGTCCCTGCGCCCCTATAAACTCCTAGAGGCCAGTGAGAGTTGAAAAAAATCTAACAATTCAAGAATAGCGACCTACAAAAACCAAAAATATGGTCGGAACATACCATAACTTTGATGTACGTCACAACCGCGACAGAAAATTTTGACGTAGAGATAAATTCAGAGGACGAATTTAGGTATTTCTGCGAATTGCATCGACCAATAAGACCTAATGTAATCAGTGGGATTGTTGGAATTGACTTCTAAAAAATCCTCTGCGCCTATAAGAGTTAGCAGCCAGGCGCGGTAAAAATTCTCTAACTTTACACCTGATTCAAGCACCTAAGTCAAAGTTCAGCGAATCGCTGTCCTTATAATGCTATTCATATGCATATGACCGGAATGCGCTCAACAGCGGTCGTAGAAAAATATTTTTCCGACTTATTGGAGTGGCTGCTAATGGCCGAAACCGAGCGACCCTAAGCAACTCGCATTGCTAGTATTGAATGCACAGCCAAGCAAATTCTCGGATGGCAAAGCGATGAACGTTTAATCAAACTTTGCTGTTCACCCGCAAGCCCTTCAATGCTTCAGACTCCCGCAATTGACAATTGTCCATTACGCCCAACTTTTGTCCTCACTGTTCAAACCTGTAAAACTGCCAGCCGATTTCAGCGCGAATATCGGTTGTAGCCGCAGAAAGCTTGGGTTGGGATAAGTCATTGAATATGTTATACTATATCAACAGCGATCAGTTTGTTTCGGTCGCTGTTCGCATCCTCCACCCCTCGACGCTTCCATAACATGACGCCTATTTTTCATCGGGTTTGATCATCCGCTGCGTGTTCGTGCGCCTGTCGTTTTGTTTGGGATAGTCGTAGGTCCGGCGGGATTTGCTTGTTTATTGTTGTTTACTTCATAACAGGAGACATCTGATGTCATTTACCACGCTTGATAACGCCAGTCCGTCGCTACAGGTGTTAGCCGACGGTTTAAAAACCGCTTGCCGCGATTACGCGCAGACGGTGCAACAGCCCCCGTCTTATGCTCTAACCCTGGAACTGGGTCATACCGTGCGCTATTTAGCCCGCTGTGTCACGCTGGTGTTATGCGCGGCACTGGGTGAGCACGATCCCGATTTAGACGAGTTGGACAATCTGAGTCTGACTGACCTCAGCGGTGAAGACGATGACGAACAGGAATAAGCGCAATAGCCTAGGTCTCGTTATTCTCTTGGCTTTAAGGCGGCTTACTTTAAGGGCTAGTCTGTTTTTTCGCTTCGCCGAGGGAGGACACAACTATGTCCAGTGATGCCGAGCACGAAGGCACTGGCGTTCAACCGTGTTTGCCGCAGCCGCGTTTCGAGTCAGGAGAGTTGGTGGCGACGCCGGGTGCCTTGGACGTACTGGAACGCTTAGGCATCAGCCCCTTCGATTTACTGCAACGCCATATCCGCGGCGATTGGGGCGATGTCTGTGCCGAGGACGCCAAGGCTAATGAAGACGCCTTACGCAGTGGCTCACGACTCCTGTCAGCGTATGAATTACCTACCCCAGCAGTGGATAGCCCTGCAACGGGGTCAGTCAAGCTCTGGTTGATAACCGCGGCAGATCGTAGCGTGACCACCATTCTGTTACCCGAGGAGTATTGAACAACATCTGGCTGTTCGTTTTCACTTCCTATTTTTAAATACTGATTGATTTCATTACTACTTTGGAGAAATTCTCATGACGCAAAAAACTACCCAACCCGCATTAGATTCTAATACCCCAGCTAAAGCCGCTGTAGAAACTGGCCCAACCGATAGTGCAAGTACCGGTACGGCCACTGCGAAAGGCGTAACAACCACTGCTGGTAAAACCGTGTCGGTCAAACCTGCGAAAAATCAACCGTCGGCTGAGCAAGTCAAGGCGTCAGCTTTGGCTGGCGATGACGGCATTGGTCATGATAATGGCGTTGGCGGTGATACTGGCACGGATGCTGATGCTAATGGTGACGGTGATACTGAGAGCGGTACCGATACGGGTGTCCTTGACGGTGATGTTGATGGGGATACTGATCAGGCTGGAGTTGACGGTGCTAGTGTTAGTGCCCTTGCAACTGTTGCTGCAGATGCAGATGCAGAAACCAACATTGGGCGCACCCGTGCACCAGTAGGCAAAAGCACCGGCAAAACCGCTGACACCAAAGGCGAGCTCTCGCCGGAAATCGTGGAACTGGTGACGGAGTTACGCGATACGGTCAAGCAACTTGCCCCTAATCGGCATACGCCTAAGACCTTGAAACGGGCTTTGTCCAATGTCTCGGCAATTCTGCATGACATCGACACTCTCTACCAGCAGTCCGAATAACCGCTATTCACCGTGATAAGCGCTTGTCAGTTTTACTAGTTCTGAACTGACGCACTTTTTATTTTAATCCTGACGTGACTTTTCCTGATGGGCTTCACCGCTCAGGCTAAGTCACGTCTATTGATCGGAGAACAGATCATGAATAACCCTTTTCAAGTACACGAACTGCCTGGCCATTTTCTGATACTACGGCCCGTTACCGAAGCGGAAATAGTGGCGATGGCCAAGCATTTAATCGCGCAGCAGTTCATCCGTGGTCAGACGTTAACCTCCCCTGACGATGCGCGCGAGTTTCTGATGTTGGAATTAGCACATTTAGAGCATGAGGTGTTCTATTGCATTTTCCTGGATAACCAACACCGCATTATTGAGGCTGAGGCCTGTTTCCAGGGCACGATAGATTGTGCCAATGTCTATCCCCGTGAACTGGTGAAACGCACCTTGCAATTGAATGCCCGCGCGGTGATTTTGGCGCATAACCATCCTTCGGGTTTGGCGGAACCCAGCGAAGCCGACCGTGCGATTACACGTAAATTAATCGACGCCCTCAATCTGGTCGAAGTAAGAGTATTGGATCATTTCATTATTGCCGGCATTGAGCAGTTTTCCTTTGCCGAAAGAGGCTTGTTATGAGCGGGAATACACAATTGCCCGGAAGAACGTGCAGCAGTGCGGCGTTAACCCGTTTGACGTTTATCCGCTTGCCATGGATCGGCGTGAACACCCGCGTTGGTATCAGCCGAGCCGTCAACCTTGAACCAGTCGCCAATTGGCGACAAACCTCGCCTGTGAACATGCGATGGGGCTTACGGCGTCTCTTGCCGTCAAAGGTCTGGAGAACTGCACATCATTTAGGCATGTTAATGCACATTAACATGCCTATGCGGGCATTTATGATCACGGATATAGCAATGAATGCGGACATTAGCGACGTGAGCGACATGGCTGTCGCGGACCGGATCGACTTCACTAGCATCGGTGTCCTTGATGTCCTTATCAACGTCTTTTGTGACGTCGATGTACTTGCTA
>Ga0123388_1024649_pt1 | contig 33012 bp, 33 predicted proteins | sample T0HHNO3metaT_FD_89916 | JGI IMG/M metagenome (GOLD analysis project Ga0123388, IMG submission 89916) | Methane-oxidizing artificial microbial communities from Washington, USA to study methane cycling - T0-HHNO3 metaT (Metagenome... | ecosystem: Engineered > Modeled > Simulated communities...
CCGGTTCGATGAGCGGGGTGTGGAAACGGGGTTAAGGCAAGGCTATTTGGGCACCGTCAAACGAAAGAGGCGGAAACAGACAAGCTAAACCTAATTCTACCGCGCCACATCTCGACTCTACCGTGTATCAAGGTATCGCCAAAACCGTGGTGACCGTCGCCGACGATGGGCGGCGCGTCGTGTTTCCGGCGGGCAATATTCAGCGTTATCTGACCAAAACAGGCATTCAGGGCCATTTTGAAATGGAACTGGCTGCCGGGAATAAATTTGTCGGCATCAAAAAATTGACTTAAACGTTCGGCAATTTACAAGCCTTTGAATCCACAGAGGAATTGTATGTCTTGATCGACCTACAACTCGCAGACTTGTTTTAGATAAATAATTTAGATGCGAGTTGAATCCAAACTGCTTAATATTCTAGCGTTCGAAATACTGGGCTTAGAGTAAGCTCCACAACTGTAAAATAAAACAAGATGGTTAGGAGGCAGTTATGAGTGAAAAACAATTGGCTGAAGAAATTATCCCGCCCAACGAATCCCAAGTGATAGAAGACCTAACGGCGCGGCTAAAAGCCAAAATTATCCAGGACAATCCCACCGGCATCATGCGCCGAGACGCACATCCCAAAATGCACGGTTTGGTCAAGGCTGAGTTTATTGTCGAGGCGGATTTGCCGGAAGAACTGAAAATTGGTCTTTTTAAAGAGCCAAAAACTTATCAAGCCTGGATCCGTTTTTCCAACGCCAGTGGCACGATCAATCCTGACCATGACAATGATATTCGCGGCATGGCCATCAAATTGATGGGCGTGCCCGGCGAGAAACTTCTGGACGCGGAAAAGCACGCGCAAACTCATGACTTGCTGTTGATCAGTGCCAGTCGCTTTGTGACCAAAGATGTTGAAGAGTTTGATGCCCTGGTCAAGGCGCTGACCGGCAGCGTATTGGCAAAAATCGTATTTTTCTTGAGCCATTGGCGGGTGGTATTCAACTTGTTGCGCAGCATGCACAAGTTCGCCAATCCGTTGCAGATTCGCTATTTCAGCGCCACGCCTTATTTGTTGGGTAGCCGGGCGGTTAAATATTCAGCCATTCCGCATGTCGCAGCTCCCGATAGCATTCCGAGCAAGCCGGCGGCCGATTATTTGCGTTTGGCAATGGTTAGACAGTTACAGTCTGGCGATGCGGTGTTTGACTTTGCCGTGCAACTGCAGACCGATCCGGAAGCGATGCCGATTGAAGATCCCGGCGTCGAATGGCCGGAAACGCTTTCGCCATTTCGTAAAGTGGCGACGATCAGGATTTTTCAACAGGTGTTCGACACTGAGGCGCAGAACACGTTTGGCGAGCATTTGTCCTTCACCCCCTGGCATGCCTTGCCGGAACACCGGCCGCTGGGCGGCGTCAATCGGGCGCGCAAAATCATTTATAACGCGATTTCTACGTTTCGGCACGAAGCAAACAAGGTGCCCAGAATGGAGCCAAATAGTTGGGATATTTAACGGCAATTCAAAGAGGCTAACTGGGGCTTTTGGTCTAAACGCTGATATGGGTTAAGGTGGTCAAAAACTCTTCGGTTTAAGCAATATGTCCAAACCCACAGACCAGCATTCGGAACACAGGCGCTTGTTGAATATCTTCAGTGGCTCGGTTGGCAACCTGGTGGAATATTTTGATTGGGCCATTTACGCCGCGTTTGCCTTGTACTTTGCCCCGGCTTTTTTCCCGGAAACCGATCAAACCGCCCAGTTGCTGAACAATGCCGCGATATTTGCGGTGGGCTTTATTTTTCGGCCTTTGGGCGGATGGTTGCTGGGTAGTCTGGCGGACCGGAAGGGTCGCAAAAGCGCTTTGCTGTTTTCGGTCAGCTTGATGTGTTTGGGGTCGTTAATCATCGCCTGCACGCCGGGCTATGCGGTGATCGGCATGTGGGCGCCGGCCTTGTTGCTGTTCGCCCGCATGTTGCAAGGCTTCAGCATCGGCGGCGAATACGGCAGTTCCGCCACTTATTTGAGCGAGATGGCGGCACCACGGCGACGCGGTTACTACTCCAGTTTTCAATATGTCACGATTGTCCTGGGGCAAATTCTGGCTCTGGGTTTATTAATGCTTTTGCAAAAATGCCTATTGAGCAGCGAGCAACTGCACGCTTGGGGTTGGCGTATCGGCTTTATCGTCGGCGGTTTGCTGGCTGTGGTGGCGATGGGCCTGCGCGGCAATATGGCCGAAACCAAGGCCTTCATCGAGCAGCATACATATCCGGCCCGGCACCCCAAACTACGTGAGCTGCTGAACTATCCCAAACCGGTAATGACCGTGGTGGCTTTGACCGCCGGCGGGACCTTGTCGTACTACACCTTCACCGTCTACATGCAAAAGTACCTGGTCAACACCACCGGCTTTAGTAAGGACGATGCCACCACAATCTGCACGCTGGCCTTGATCGTCTTCATGTTGATTCAACCGTTGTTCGGCCTGATCTCTGACTATGTCGGCCGCCGCACGATGTTGATCGCCTTCGGTGTCGGCGCTACCCTGTTTACTGCACCATTGCTTGATCTATTGGGGCACGCGCAAACGATGGAATCCGCGTTGGGATGGTATGTCTGCGCATTGCTGATTGTCTCCGGTTACTCATCGGTGAATGCCATCGTTAAAGCCGAAATGTTTCCGGTGCATATTCGGGCCTTGGGGGTGGGCTTTCCCTATGCGCTGACCGTGGCAATATTCGGCGGCACCGCCGAGTATCTGGCTCTTTGGCTGAAAAGTCTGGGTCACGCGGAATGGTTTGCCTACTACGTCAGCGCGTGCGCGGCCGTGTCGATGCTGGTGGCCTTCACGATGAAAGAGCCTATGCAGGTGTCGTGCTTGGATCATTGATGAATGGATAGCTGGGCTGGCGACTTGTCCATGAGCACAACCAATGAGCCAATTCGGCGCGCTGCTAACCGCAGTAACAGGGAATGTTAGTCGGCTGATTCAGACGCTAAAGCGGCCCTTGACCATTTCCAACAGCAAAGATACGTACTTGTGAAGTTGACGGTGCCTATATGAGAAAGCGCCACAAACAGGACGCTTGATTATTCAAGGGCTAGATTGACCGCAAAGACAGTAAACTTTTTACCGCCCAATAATAATTGAGGCAAAGTAGGCTTAGTGCTTACGGCTTTTTTAATCGAGAAATCCTAATAAGCTTGTTCCAAGTAAGCAGAAGAATAATGTTAATCGCACAGGCGTTTCGTAAGCTTGAGCGCAGTCAACTTGAACGCTTGGTTAGATGCTGAGCGGAAAGAGTGGCGGTTTTGGCAATGTAGACAAAACTCGACAAAGCGAAATTCTAAGGTAAATTTTCTACCCTTAACCAAGCTTTGAGCTAGAGGCTGGCTATTGATTGATACTTTAGGAGGAATCATGGGACCGTATTACAGAGGTACGTCGCAAAGTACCGGCGCGTTTTTTGACATGTTTTATCAGCATCCGATCTTAATGTTGGTTTTGGTAGTAGCCACGATTGGCGCAGGTTTTTTATTGATGCGCGGAAAAAAGTCCGAATAAAGCAGCTGTTTTTAGTTTGTGGAACCAAGCTTACTGGAGCTGATCAAGCTCCAGCCTGCGTAGTTTAGGCGCCCATTTAGCCGTAATCGCCACTACCAACAGGGTCATGCCGCCGCCAAAAACTACTGACGGCACCAAGCCCAGCAGCCGCGCGGCAACCCCTGATTCGAATGCGCCCAGTTCGTTAGACGAGCCTATGAATATGCCGTTGATCGCCGCTACTCTGCCACGCATGGTATCCGGGGTGGCCAATTGCATGATGGTAGTACGCATCACCACCGATACCCCGTCGCAGACGCCGGATAACAGTAAGGCCAGGCCAGCCACCCAAAAATTTGTTGAAAGCGCAAAGCCGATCATGCACAGGCCAAAGCCCGCGACCGCAACCAATAACCAACGTCCGGCGTGCTTATTAAGCGGATACCTGGCCAAGAATAAGCCGGTCATGACTGCGCCGACGGCGGGTGCGGCGCGTAAAATCCCCAGACCTTCCGGGCCATAATGAAATATGTCGTGAATGAAGGCCGGCAGCATGGCGACCGCGCCGCCAAACAACACGGCAAACATATCCAGCGACTGCGCGCCAAGGATGATCTGGTTATTGAATACAAAGCGCAGGCCTTCGGCGATACTGGTAAAAATCGGCGCACTTTGCGCGGCCGGCGGTTCCTTGATGCGCAACGACAGCAAAGCCAGCGCCGCCAGCACGCATAAACCTCCGGATATACCATAAGCTACCGTCTTGCCGGCCCAGCCGACCAGAACGCCACCCAGTGCCGGGCCGGCTACCAGAGCAAATTGAAACACCGAGCTCCCCAGCCCAGCTGCCCGCGCATAGTGTTCGCGTTGCAAAACCAGGGCGAACAGTGCGCTGTAAGATGGGCCGATAAAGGCGCGCGCCACGCCGGTGACGGCTATGGAGCCATACATCAATGCTAACGGGTTGTCGGGGATCCATTGCGCCGCGATGGCGGTCAAGGTCAGGGCATTCAGACATAACAGCATACACGCCGAAATCGCAAACCAGCGCCGTGAGTAATGATCGACGGCGTAACCGGCGAACAGTGCGCTGCAAAAATACGGGATCACTTCGGCCAGACCGATCAGGCCTAGTGCCAGTGGATCGTGCGTCAGTTCGTAGATATGCCAACCCACCACAATCGCCACGATTTGATAGGCCAGCACGATGAGCACGCGAAAAATTAAGAGTTTTAGAAACGCGGGATTTGAAGTGCCTAAAAAACGCATGAATGTCCAGTTTTGAAATACAGCCGGCTCCAGCTGTATGGTCGAATTTACTATAGTTTCCCCACTTCAAGTTTCGGCACATCTGCTCCCTCGCACTTATGGATGGGGCAGGGGTGAGGGAATCGAAAAAGCGAAGTTTGAGGTGTGATGACTATAACGGGTTGATTGATCCCGGCCAAATAGTCTGTGATTTCGCTCAGCGCTGCCGAAATTGAATATCGCCAAATAAAGCCTTTTGCTCGCGCGGTTGGCACCGCCAGTATTGCGGCGGCGCGTTCACTTGCCCGCCCAGCTTGGCGGCGGCATGCCAAGGCCAGCGTGGATCGTACAGAATACCGCGTGCCAAACCCACCATATCGGCCCGGCCGTCGGCGACGATGGCTTCGGCTTCTTCAGCTTCGGTGATCAGACCAACGGCGATGGTAGGCAGGCCGGTTTCAGCGCGGATGCTTGCCGCCAGCGGTACTTGATAATTGGGGCCGACCGGGATTTTTTGCAGTGGCGACAGGCCGCCGCTGGAGACATGGATAAATGCGCAGCCGCGCGTTTGTAAGGCGTTAGCAAAGATCACGCTTTGCGCTAAGTCCCAGCCGCCGTCCACCCAGTCGGTCGCGGAGATCCGCACGCCGATGGGCATTTGGGTTGGCACTGCGTCCCGCATCGCCTCGAACACCGCCAGTGGAAAACGCATGCGGTTTTCCAGCGAGCCGCCGTATTCGTCGTGGCGCTGATTCGACAAGGGCGAGAGAAATTCGTGCAGCAAATAGCCGTGAGCGGCATGAATCTCGATGGCGTCGAGGCCCAGTTTATGCGCGCGCTTTGCAGCCGACGCAAATGCCTGCAGGATGCGTTGCAAACCGGTCGCATCAAGCGCGGTCGGCTTCGAGTCGTCCGGCATAAAGCCCAACGCCGATGGGGCAACCGTCTGCCAGCCGCCCTGTTCGGTATTGACCAGACCGCCGCCGTCCCAAGGCGCGGCGGTGGAAGCCTTGCGACCGGCGTGCGCCAGTTGAATCGCAATGGGTATGTTCGAATATTTTCGCACCGCGCTTAAAACGCGGGCCAGTGCAGCTTCGGTCGCGTCCGACCAGAGGCCGAGATCGGCCGGTGAGATGCGGCCTTCCGGTTCTACGGCGGTGGCTTCAATAATCAACAAGCCAGCGCCAGACATCGCCAAATTGCCTAGATGTATTAAATGCCAATCGTTGGCTTCGCCGTTGACCGCCGAATACTGACACATCGGCGCAATGACGATACGGTTGGGCAGCGTAACCGAGCCGATGGAATATGGAGAAAAAAGCTGACTCATATCAGTGTCCCTGTGGAATGGAGAGTGTCGCAACCGTTGTAATGCAGTCTACGAGGTCGATTCGTACTTGGCAATTGCTAGATTAATCAAGATGAATCGGCGTCTGTAACGAGGCTGGTTGTGACTGACGTTGCCCGGAATCGTAGCGGCTATTGCCGTTTTCGCTGCAACTGAGCCCGGCTTGCTATAATGCCGGCTTTTCCAAATCATCGGGTCGATAATTGTGGACGTTAAACAGTACATGCAGCAATTGGGGCAACAGGCCAGAGCGGCTGGCCGCGAGATCAGCAAGGCCGAAAGCGGGCGGAAAAATAATGCTTTGTTGAAAATCGCCGAGGCTATTGCCGTAGGCAGTGCCGAAATTGCCAGCGAAAATCGCAAAGACTTGGAAGCCGGTAAACAGAATGGTATGGATCCGGCGTCGTTGGACCGTCTGGAACTGACGCCGGCCCGCATCCAGGCGATGATAGAAGGTCTGAAACAGGTTGCCGCGCTGCCCGATCCAGTCGGGGAAATTACCAACCTTAACTACCAGCCCAGCGGTATTCAGGTCGGACAAATGCGGGTGCCTTTGGGAGTGATCGGCATCATTTACGAATCCCGGCCCAACGTCACCGTCGATGCGGCAGCTTTGTGCTTGAAGTCTGGCAATGCCTGTATTTTGCGTGGTGGTTCCGAGTCGATTCATTCCAATCGGGCGATTGCGGTGTGCATCGCCAGCGGTTTGGCCGCTGCCGGCTTGCCGCAGCAGGCTGTGCAAGTGGTGGAAACCACCGATAGGGCCGCAGTCGGTGAATTGATCACGATGAAGGATTATGTTGATGTGATCGTGCCGCGCGGCGGCAAAAGTCTAATCGAACGTATCAGTGGCGAAGCGACCATCCCGGTCATCAAGCATCTGGACGGCATTTGCCATGTCTATATTGATGGCAAAGCCGACTTGGATAAAGCGGTGGCGATTGCCATGAACGCGAAAACCCATCGTTACGGCGTCTGTAATGCGATGGAAACCTTGCTGGTGGCGGAAAGCATTGCCGCCACGGTGTTGCCGATTTTGGCTGAACAATACACAGAAAAAAACGTGGAACTCCGCGGTTGTTTGAAAACCTGTTCCTTGATCAAAACTGCCGTGCGCGCCACCGAGGAAGATTGGCATACCGAATATTTGGCGCCGATTTTGTCTATCAAGATTGTTGCGGACATCGACGAGGCGATTGCGCATATCAACACCTACAGCTCGGCGCATACTGAGGCCATTGTCACCGAGGATTACACCTTAGCGCGGCGCTTTTTGCGGGAAGTGGATTCTAGTTCGGTGATGGTCAACGCCTCCACTCGGTTTGCCGACGGCTTTGAGTACGGTTTGGGGGCGGAGATTGGCATTAGCACCGACAAATTGCACGCTCGCGGTCCGGTTGGGTTACATGGTTTAACCTCATTGAAATTCATCGTGTTGGGCGACGGCCATATCCGCCAATAATGATTGGGGTATACGGCGGCACGTTTAATCCGGTCCACTACGGCCATTTGCGCACCGCGCTGGAAGTGAAAGAGCTGTTCGAGTTGGAGCAGCTGCGTCTGATTCCCTGCCGCGTGCCTGCGCATCGCCAAGAACCCGACGTGCCGGCGCACTTGCGTTTGCAAATGCTGGAAGCCGCTGTCGCCGATACTCACGGCCTTAGCGTGGATAGACGCGAGTTGGATAGGGAGGGGCCCTCGTATATGGTGGATACGCTGCATTCCTTGCGTAACGAAATAGGCAATACACCGCTGTTGCTGTTTATCGGTGCCGATGCCTTTGCCGGTTTGGAGCGCTGGCACCAATGGCAGCGCTTATTCGATTATGCGCACATCGTGGTCATGACCCGACCTGGCTATGCAGGACTGGAGCTGTCGGCGTTTTTACAGGAGCGAATCGCCGAGGACCGGACGCAGTTTAGTCGGCAGACAGCCGGGCTTTTAACGTTCCAAGAAGTCACTGCGCTGGCGATTTCAGCCACCGCCATCCGCGAACTGGTGGCTGCCGGACGCGATCCACAATTTTTACTGCCGGACCGGGTCATCGAATTGATTCGGCGGCATCGTTTATATCAACCCCCCATTCATCTCACAGGAAATTGAATGCAAACAGAAGCATTACTAAAGCTGGTCGAAACCGAGCTCGACGACCGTAAAGGCCTTAACATCAAGACTATCGATGTGCGCGGCAAAACCAGTATTACCGATTACATGGTCATTGCCACCGGTACCTCGTCCCGGCACGCCAAGTCGCTGTGCGATTATGTGATGGAAAAGGTCAAGGAGCAGGGGCAGCAACCGCTGGGGTTGGAAGGCGACCAAAGTTCGGATTGGATTTTGTTGGATTTGGGCGATGTGATCGTGCATGTGATGACCGGTCAGGCCCGCGAACTGTATCAGCTGGAAAAACTCTGGTCAGTGGCAGGCGACAAGACACATAGCTAGTTTTCCCGCGACTTGCCGAAAGAAATTTCCAGTGGACCAAGGGCAGAATTTGTCATCCGCCCTCAAGAAAAAGCCCAAGTAGTCGATGACTTAGGCGAGTAGGAGGAGGGGTCATGAAAGTGTTTAAAACAATTTGCTGGGTGTTGATGGCGTTAGCCTTAAACGGTTGTGCTGCGGTGGGCGATAAGCATGCTGACGTACCATCCGCCGGAAAAACGCTGCGCGCTACTGGTTATAGCCGTTTTGACGACAGCGGTAAGCTGGCGGTTAATCAGCGCTGGTTACAGGCGCAACAAGCCGCCAAACTGGAAGCCTATCGCGGCTTGGCGGATTTGTTGTATCAAGAAAGATTGGGCAATCAAACTACCGTCGGTGCTCAGGTGATGCGCGACGAGGTCTACCGGGTTTATCTGGATAGTTACTTACGCGATGCGCGCGCCGCCGATTATCGGACTGTCAGAGACAGTTTAAAAACGACTCTTGAATTACGTCTTAGCCCGCGTTTTTATCAATGTATGTCTGGCGATACTGCTTTTGCCGGTCAGTGTTTGCAGGAAGATAATAAGCTGGCGTTTACGCGGCTGGGTTATAAAGCCGCGACGGTGACCTCTGCCAACCTGGCCTGTGGTGCTCGGGATTGTAGCGATCAATATTATGTGGCAGGCTTTTCCAAAAAGGCCAATGTCGTGGATGATACCTTGCTGGAAGCCGGTCTTTACGATGTGGAATGGATCGCCAATACCGGTTTGCGGACGATATTTCAGTATTTGTTGATCAACGGATTTTATAGTGCCTTATAGAAACTTGCTAACAGTGGTATTGATCGCCTTGCTGGCTGCATGCAGCAGCGGCAACAGTAAGCGGCGCGGTGATGAGAATGGTGTGGCCGCGTCCGGTCAGCAGGTTAGTGTGCAAGGTAGTGCGGCTATCGTCGGCGGAGGTGTCGAAGCAGCTCGTCGTGCGGCTATCGACGATGCAGTGAGTAACGCCTCCCTACAATTAAAACGTAACAATAATTCGGCACTACTGGTCAGCGATATTAAGGTGGTCGACGAGTGGCAGGATGCCGATCTCTACCATGTGCAAGTGCTGGCCGTGTTATCCGATAAACAGCGTTGCGGTTCGCCGTATCGGAAGAAAATCGTCGCCACCGGCTTTCCGGTCATGAATGCCGATCAAATCAGCGGCACCGAAAGCCAGGATTTATACAGCGGCATCCCCAGGGAAATTAATAATCAGTTGATGGAAACCGGCGATTTTATCGGCCGTAATCTGACCAACACCTCTTTATACAGCCGGCCCGATTTGGCGCCGGAGATTCGCTTTGCCGAGGGTACAGCCGAATCGGTAATTCTGAATATCGCCAAGCAGCAGAATGCGCAGTTTGTATTGTCCGGCGTGATTCGCGACTTTCGGGTGGAGTCCACCGAATATGTGCGCGGTAGTGGACCGCTGGCGGATTTAAAATCCATGGTCAGGGATTTTGTGGCTCGCCGCAGCGTGGGGATTGATGTATATGTTTACGATGGTTTTAGCGGTGCCTTGCTGTTTCAACATCGTTACACCGATTCCATCCTTGGTGATGTATCGCTTCCAAGCGGCTATACGGTAGGTAGCGACCGCTTCAACTCGACATCGGCCGGTCACGCCATCAGCGAAATTATTCAGGAAGCCAGCGAAGACATTCATAAATTATTTGGCTGTTATCCTTTTACCACCCGGGTAATACAGGCCGGTAATAATCGGATTGTGATTGCGGCCGGCGCTCAGGATAAAATCAAAATCGGCGACAGGCTGATGATATATTCCGCGTCCGCCGGCGGTGTGGCGGGAGCCGGTTTGGGGGAATCGCAGGGTATTTTGACGATAACCGACGTTAGTGCGACGACTGCGGCGGGTACTCTTGATTCAACGGCAGTTGCCGGTGCAGTCAGGCCAGGCGACTGGGTGAAAAGTTTCGCTACGCCTTGACGGGCGCGTCGCTCAAGCCTAGTAAGCGCTCGATGTCCTTGCTCATGCCTGCCGGTGTGTCTATCGGCGCATAGCGTTTAAAAACCTTGCCATCTCGCCCGATAAGAAATTTGCTGAAATTCCATTTGATGGCATTAAATCCCAAAATGCCCGGTGCCGCGTTTTTCAAATACTCGTAGAGCGGATGCGCGTTGTTACCGTTGACATCGATTTTTTCGAACATCGGGAAACTCACGCCATAATTTAATTCGCAAAAACTGGCTATTTCTTGGCTGTCGCCGGGTTCCTGCTGACCGAACTGATTACACGGAAATCCTAGTATCACCAAGCCCCGGCTTTTATAAGTTTGGTACAACGCTTCCAAGCCGCGGTATTGCGGCGTAAAACCGCACTGACTGGCGGTGTTGACGATTAGTAGCACTTTGCCGCGGAAATCTTCTAAAGAAACAGTTTCGCCGTTAATGTTAGTGGCCGAGAATTGGTATATGTCATTCATGCTGATACTGGTCCGTTATGGAATTACTTGCGCTTGTCTTGCATCCCGCTGTCCATCGAGTTGCAATGGCTAAAGCCCCTCTTAGGTCCATGCATCCCGATCAAGATCCATAGACAAATATTCACCGAGCTTACCGTTGTTCATCGGATTGTCAAAAATCTATAGCGTGACAATACCCTTTTTTGCGAGGGGGTTGTCGGAAGGAACTTCAGTATAGTTTGGAAATACGGGGCCTCGGTCATTCTCTCGCGGGAGGACAGGGCCCATAGTTGCCTGGCTGTATGGGCGGCTGTTGAAACCTTCGGCGATTGCCCAGTGCTTATTGTCCTGATAGTCGTTGTTGCAGCTTGGTTTGCAGCAAACTGTCATAGTGGCGTTTCAACACCGAATCGGTGGGCGGTGCCGGCAATTCCGCTGCAATCTCGCGGCGTAATTGGTCAAGGTCATGCGTCGGTACTGAAGATTTTTCAGTAAGATCTGTTTCTGTAACAGTGACTGGCTGCTGGGTTGGTTCCGATAAGTCTGCCGTTTCTGAGTGTTGAGGCGATGTGATTTTATGCAGAGTTTCGTAGTGACGGCGTAGCACGGAGTCGGTGGGATAGGGATTGCTAAGGGCTTCTTTCTCCGCTTGCAATGCAGCCAGATAATGGCGTTTTAATATCGAATCTTCGGGTAGATTGATTGCCGGCGCTTCTACCGCCGGAGTTCTCGGTTCTTCGGTAGCTGCGGTGACGATTGGCGCTTGTGGGGCTGGTTCGGCAATCGACTCAGGCGCTTGGGTTGGGGGCGCTACCAGTGTCTCGAGTTGTTGCGCTATTGGAGCCGTTGGCGAAGGCGTATGGGGTTGCGAAGGGGAATTCGCTGCACGGGAAGCTGCTTGTTGAGGTGGTGTCGCCTGTTTGTTTTCTGGCGTCTTGCCGATTGGTTTGAGTTTTAGTTTGCCTTTCCAGGCCAGCCAACCGACTACTGCCAGCACTACGATTATTAGAAGTTCTATCATGATTTGTCCCCCTCAATATTGTTATTAATCCAAAACAAATTAACACCTACAGCGTTACCGATTGGCTTTCTAGGTATATTGCTTCCGCGGCTTGTATTCTAAAGCATGATGGAAGCGCTACGATTAAATCGCAGCGCTTTATACCATAGATCGTTGAAATAGTTGATTCGTCGAGTTGCAAGGCGCATTGCGCCTAGTAGCTTTTCTGTCTTGAAAAAACTAAGTTTCAATTTTTCGATTGGGTCAATCGATCATGACTTACAAAACATTCAACAGTGCAAGTGTTGTGTCAGTTTTTTTTACAGTCAAGAATGATGGATTCCCAAATGAAACTTTTGGTCGGGAGCAGTGTTAAATTTAATTGACAATGCGTCGGGATTTTTTCCTGAACTTGCTTTGTAAAAGCTCTCTGACATTGGATTTGTAAAAAACAATCTTATGAGAATCGCTGGGACAAAACTGATTAAGTAGATGTCACGACTCAGTTTTTCTTAGTTTATGCCCAAGTAGGTTTGAATTGTAATGCGCGTAATGTAAGCAAATGCTGACATAAAAATTTACAACTCGTGGCGTTTGAAATTGTTTCGAGATGATGATTTTTATTTAAACATCTGTTTTATAAATTTAAATTTTTTTTGGCTTGCTATTTGCTGATTATTTATATGGTTTCGTGCTATGCCTAACGGAAACTTAACCAAAGAAAGCATTCAAAGATTGTGCAGATTTTATATTAGGGGGAATTATGGAAACCAAAACGATTAAACACATATTCTTAGCGGGACTTTTATCGTCAACCGCAATTTTCGGAGGCGGCGTTCAAGCGGCCTCATTTAGCGTAGCGGGTAGCCTAACAGGCGATCCCAGAACTGATAATCCAGATAACCTGTTCATCAACGTTGGCATTAATGTCGTTGACACAGTCGCTACTTGGACAGTGGATATCGCTTCGCCTTTGCATCCAAATGCAAAGCTTGACGAGTTTTATTTCAATCTAGGGTCTTCAGTCATCCCCGGAAATTTGAGTTTTGGTGGGTTTTCGCCAACAGGTTGGGTTATCAGCAATCCAGCGTCGACAGTAGGCGGGGGGAACTTCAATCCCACGTTTCTATTTGAAGCCGTTGATCCGCCAGGCAACGGAAACAACGTCACTAATGCCGTGAATTTGTCGTTTACCGCAACCTTAAACCGTAATTGGACTTTGGATGACTTTTATTCCGCAGCGGCACTACAGAGCTCTGAAGCTACGTTACCTGCCGGTCAATTGGGTGCTCATTTGCAGTCGCTAAGTACGGCAGGTTGTGCTGGTTGTTCCGATAGCGGCTTCCTGATAGGTAACTACACACGCAACGGTGGTGGTGGCGGTCAAGGGAGCGTGCCAGAGCCAAGCGTTGTGGCTTTGCTAGGCATGGGTTTGTTGGGCATGGGTTTGTCACGTAAAAACAAAGTCTGATTGTCCGATTTGTTTACACGCCTTAAAAACGCCGGTTAAACCGGCGTTTTTTTTCCAGAAATTGTCTGGTAGCTATAGCAATAGGTGTTACCCCATTGTTGTTATGGTGATTCTGAAAGTAAAGTCACAGTAATGGTGGCCCAGTTTTTTTAGACTTCCTTCCAAGCAGAAAGCTGATTCGGAAAATTCAAATTAGCTTGCGTTCAGAAAGCCTCATGGCATGAAGCCAAGGATGAGGTGTTTAAGATTTGGACATTCAAAACAAAAACCAGGGGGACAGTCATGAACAAAAAAAATTTGTACATCACTTTAGGTGTTGCACTACTGGCAGTGCCTGTAATCATTTATCTCGATAAATATTTGCTAGACCAGGAAATTTTGCAAATAAATCGGGATATGCAGCAGTTGCCCGCCTCGGCTGGTAACGTCGCTAAGACCTGGAAACCAGGGCAAATTTTAGTTAAGCCCAATGCCGGTTTGGCTGATGCGGAATTTGAGAAAATTCTGCGTGGCAATCAAGGTAAAAGCAGTGAAAAAATCGGTAATTTGCCGGTTCATATCGTTAGCGTCCCTGAGCAAGCGGAAGAAGCGGTGGTACGGGCGCTATCAAAAAACCCCCATATCGAGTTCGCTGAGTTAGACATGGCTCAGCCTATGAGTACTACCACCCCAAATGATCCAAACTTTGGTGGTGCGTGGCATTTAGCAAAAATTCAAACGCCTGGCGCATGGGATGTTTCCAAAGCGGACGGCATTACAATAGCCGTCTTGGATAGTGGTGTTGATGGTTCGCATCCGGATTTGGCAAATCATATGATTCCGGGGTGGAATGCGGTGGATGGAGGCTCCGACACTACCGACATCAATGGTCATGGTACTGCGGTTGCCGGTACAGCAGCTGCTGTCACCGATAACTCAGTAGGGGTTGCTGGCGTGGCGTGGAACGCGAAAGTTATGCCCGTCAGAATTACCAACGATTCAACGGGATACGCTTACTGGAGTGACGTTGCGCGTGGCCTGAGTTGGGCGGCTGACAATGGTGCCGATGTCGCAAATATCAGTTATGGGGTGAGTGGTAGCTCGGCGGTGTCATCGGCGGCCCAGTATATGAATTCCAAAGGCGGAATAGTGGTTGTTGCAGGCGCCAACGACGGAGTAGATCCCGGTTATACCGATAACCCCTACATGATTTCTGTTTCAGCAACCGATTGGAATGATGTGAAGGCCAGTTGGTCCAACTATGGCGCCTTTATTGATGTCGCAGCTCCCGGCACTTCTATTGCCACGCTTCTGAGAGGTGGCGGATATGCCAATTGGAACGGGACCTCATTTTCTAGTCCGGTTACCGCGGGTGTAGTGGCGTTGATTCAAGCTGCAAATCCCAACTTGGCGCCTGCGGATGTCGAAAAGGTGCTAAAAGATTCTGCCGATAAAGTATCCGGTGTTAATTTTGATCCAAACTATGGCTATGGACGTATCAATGCTAACGCCGCTGTGCAATTAGCGCTCAATACAGTGGCTAGAGATACTCTGGCGCCGACCGCTGCCATTTCATCTCCAGCTGCTGGTTCTGTGGTAAGTGGTTTAACCTCTGTCGCCGTTAACGCTAACGATAATGTCGCCGTAAGCCAGGTTTCATTTTACGCAGGCGGTAAATTGGTCGGAACAGATGGCACTGCTCCTTACACATTCAGTTGGGATTCCACGACTGTGGCAAACGGCAATATAAATTTAACTGCGGTGGCTACTGACTCTTCCGGAAACCAAGGCTCATCAAGCGCCGTGACTGTGAACGTACAAAATCAAACCACGGTAACCACCACGGATCAAGCGGCTCCAACCGTGACCATTTCTAACCCAACAAATGGTGCGAAAGTGAGTGGAAGCGTAGTGAATATCGCCGCAGCTGCTAATGACGATATTGCTGTCGCTAAGGTACAGCTTTATATCGACAACAAGCTGGTGTCTTCTACAACCAGCAAAACCTTGAGCTATAGCTGGAATGTCAAGAAAGTGGCTGCCGGCAGCCATTCGATCAAAGCGGTTGCCACCGATACCTCCAATAAAACCGGTACCGTCAGCATTCTAGTCAGCAAGTAGCGTTCGTATCTGGAAAACTGCCAACAATATTGTCGGCGGTATTTCAAAGGCAATTAAGACAGGGGCGTATTTCGCCCCTGTTTTTTTTGTGTGAGTCGGCATAAACAAAGAAACGGGTTAATCCTGGTTGGGCTATTCGCAAATGATCCCCAGGGGATTTAATGTGTTCTTAATAAAGTATGCGGCCTGAGCATCTTACAATAAGCCTTTTGTTCGATAGACGGGATTGTCATGCTTAGAGTTAAGGAGATTGTGGTTGTAAGTTTGTTCAGTTTGCCTGCTGGATTCGTTTATGGGCAAGCATTTTCTAATACTGCAACCAATTTGCCGGCCGGCAAAGCTTGGAAATTCGGACAGATATTAGTCCAGCCCAAAGCTGGATTGCCTGACGCCGAGTTTAAAAAAATTCTACGTTTCAATGGCAGTGGTATTGCTGAAAAAATCGGTAGTTCGGCTATTCATATCATTAATGTCCCTGAAAATGCTGAGGCTGCTGTGGTGCGAGCCTTGTCAAAAAATCCCCATATCGAGTTTGCTGAATTGGATATGGCTGTGCCACTAAGTGCGGTTCCCAACGATCCACAGTTTGCCAATGCTTGGCATCTATCAAAAATTCAGAGCCCTAACGCATGGGATGTATCAAAAGCAGATGGAATTACCATTGCCATTCTTGATAGCGGGGTGGATGGTTCACATCCCGATTTAGCGGCACATATGGTGCCTGGCTGGAATGCGGTAGATAGTGGTTCGGTCACTGCTGATGTCAATGGACATGGTACCGCCGTAGCGGGTGCCGCCGCTGCTGTTACCAACAATGCCAGTGGTGTGGCAGGCGTAGCGTGGAACGCCAAAATCATGCCGATCAGAATTACCAATGATGCCAGTGGTTATGCATATTGGAGTGACGTAGCACGAGGCTTGAACTGGGCCGCAGATAATGGTGCCGACGTCGCTAACCTTAGCTACGCCGCAAGCGATAGCGCCACGGTAGCTTCAGCTGCCCAATACATGCGCAGTAAAGGCGGTTTGGTATTGGTGGCTGCCGGCAATGATGGTTTGGACCCTGGGCTTGCAGATAGCGTAAATCTGATTGCTGTTTCCGCTACAGATACTAACGATGTGAAAGCAAGCTTCTCGAATTTCGGTAAATACATTGATGTTGCCGCACCGGGCGTATCCATCGCGACGACCAATAAAGGCGGCACTTATGCTGCTTGGTACGGTACTTCGCTCGCCACTCCTGTTGCCGCTGGTGTTGTCGCACTGATTCAGGCGGCGAATCCGAAACTTACGCCTGACAATGTCGAGAAAATATTGAAAAGTTCTGCCGATAAGGTGTCCGGTGTTAATTTTGACTTGAACTACGGCTATGGGCGAATCAACGCGGCTAATGCAATAAAGACAGCTATCAATACCATTTCGGTGGATACTCAGGCACCGACAGCGGTTATTACGTCGCCAAGTGCCGGTAGTGTGGTTAGTGGATTGGCCTCTGTAGCGGTGTCCGCTAGTGATAATGTGTCCGTCAGCCAAGTCTCGCTGTTTGCCAATGGCAAGCTGGTCGGAACCGACGGTGTCGCGCCTTATCAATTTAGTTGGGATACCGGTAGTCTAGCCAATGGCAACGTTAGCTTAACTGCTGCCGCAATCGATTCGGCTGGAAATACTGGTTCATCTGCTGTCGTGACTGTCAGCGTACAGAATCAAAATGCTACCGGCGGCACTACTGGCAATACAGCCACTGCTGATTTGATCGCACCCACGGTTAATATTTCTACCCCAGTGAACGGCGCTAAAGTCAGTGGTTTGGTCGCGGTTTCTGTTGCGGCAAAAGATAATGTCGCAGTTGCCAAGGTGCAGATTTATATCGATACGAAGTTGGTTGCTTCCACGACCAGCAGTAGTTTGAGTTATAACTGGAACGCCAAAAAAATCTCAGCAGGCAACCATGTTATCAAAGTGATTGCAACGGATACATCGGGTAATTCAGGCGTTGTCAGTATACAAGTGACTAAATAAGCTTATCCGTCAGTAGATTCGTATCGCGTACTTCCGGCGCAATATTTGCTCAAACTGCTGGCATACAGCAAAATCGACACGGTCCAGAATCGGACCAGTCCAAGGCGAGCGCTGGTAGTTTCGCAACTATATACGCATTATAGTCTGCGCGGTGTTGACTCTAGTTTCGATTATTGCGAGTGGCGCGATTCCCGCCGGGTTTTGCGATGCAATCCAGATTATCCGCCGCTTCATCCGTTACAATACCGCCCATTTCCCGTGACTCCGGATACCCCTATTTCAATGAACGATTCAATTATTTATGCGCTGGATTTTGATGGCGTTGTCTGCGACAGTGCGATTGAAACCGCGATCACCGGCTGGAAAGCCGGCACTACTATTTGGAAAGACATGCCTGACGAGGTACCTCAGGCTATCGTTGAGCAGTTTCGCGAAGTGCGGCCGATTATCGAGACGGGGTACGAAGCGATTCTGATTATCCGCCTCATGTATTTGGGCAAGAGTACTGCCGCTATTTACGCCAACTACGCCGCTAAAGTGCAAAGGATGCTGGACGAAATCCATTTAAGCATCGACGATTTGAAAAAGCTGTTCGGCGAAACCCGTGACAATTGGATTGCCAGTGATCGTGCCGATTGGATAGCCAAAAATCCCTTGTATCCCGGTGTTGCCGAAAAGCTGCGTGACTTGGGACAACGGCATTTTTGGTGCGTGATTACCACCAAACAAGAGCGCTTCGTGAAGGAAATCCTTAGTGCCAACCAGATTGAATTGGCCGATGAACGAATTTTCGGGATGGACCGCAAACTCGGCAAACCGGAAATCCTGAAAGGTTTAAAAGCCCGGCATCCGGGCCAGCCGATTTATTTTACCGAGGATCGCCTGCCTGCTCTGGAAGGTGTAAAAAAACACCCGGAGTTGGCCGATGTGAAATTATTCTTCGCGCTATGGGGTTATAACCTTGCCGCAGACCACGCCGTTGCAGCCGCGCAAGCAATCGTACTACAGCAGTTAGACACTTTTCTCAGCGACAGTTTGGGCGCCGTATAGGCGGATACCGAGTTCAGTAACGGTATTCCAAAACACGGCTGGTGTCGGCGCCGGCATGGTTCAAATAGTAGTAGCCGTCACCGTGGCTGACGATGCGTTGGTAGGGTAGGGTGTCCAGTTCGGCCAGATAGACGATGGCGTGAGTTTTAATCAGGCAATACACCACGTCGCCTTCCCGCAACGCCATACTCTGGCAGGCCCCCGGCGTAATTTCCACCAATAAGGTCCCACCACAATCGACTTGCACGATCAGGCTTTCGCCGCTAGGGATGATTGCGCAGATCCGGCCTTTTAGCTGATTCTGAATGGAGATGCCGTCGATGTAGGCCCGAGACAGGGCGATGTCGTTGGCGCGGATCGATACCTGGCTCTGGCTGCCGATTGCAAACTGCGGGCGTAGCGGCAAGGCCAGCGGCAGACCGAAACTATCCGCCATACTGCAACCTGCCTGGACATCGTGATTGCGAATACTGATCGGCAGGATGTTGTCGATTTGGCGGATACCCAGATAGCGCAAGATACCTTGTTGTTTAGCCACTTCGCGCAAAGAGCCGCTGCGCAGCACCTGGCCGTGTTCCAGCACAATCAACTGGTCGGTCAATTCCAGAATTTCGCCCAGCGACTGGCTGGCATACAGTGCCGGCAAACCGAATTCGTCTTGCAGGCGTTTCAAAATCGGTAGTAGTTGCGAACGGTAACCGTGGCCGATGGCGGCGAAAGTCTCGTCAAGCAATAACAACTTCGGCGATTTCAGCAGCGAACGGGCCAGCGCCACCCGCTGGCGTTCACCAACCGATAACCGTTCGATAGGCTGATCCAGATTGGCGCCCAGTTCCAGTAAATTGATTAAATAGTCCGGTTTGAACAGTCGGCGCTGTTTGAGGGTGCGGTAATAGGCGGCGGTTAGATTGTCGCGCACGGTTTCCGTGGCGTCGGCGCAATCGCTCTGCAATACCGCGCCTATCGGCCGTTGTTCGCGCGGCATCACGATACCTTTACGGCTATCGAACAAGATTTTGCCGTCCAGCGCAATATGTCCGCTTTGCGGCTGGATGGTGCCGGCGATCAGCCCCAGTAAGGTGCTTTTACCTGCGCCGGATTGTCCGAACAGGCCGACGCTGATGTCGCCGACCGATAATTGCGTGCTGAGGTCGAAATGACCGCGACGCAGTTTGACATTCATTTCCAGCAGCATGACCACCTCCGGTGGTTAAAGTCGACCCGGTCTGGTTGGCCGGGCCGATCACGATATTAACCCTGCACGCCGAGAATCACCGCGCCGGCTTTGAATACCGCGGTGGCAGTTTGGCCTTTGCGTAGCCCCAAGGTTTCCACGCTATCGTTGGTGACAGTAGCGGCGATTTTGTCGCCGCCGGGCAGGGCAATATCCACTTCAGTGTTCACAGCGCCCGCCTTAACGTCAGTGACCGTACCTTCCAATTGGTTACGCGCCGAAATCCGATAACCGCCGAAATCGGTGACGACGATGACTTGCGGCGCTTTTACCAACACGATGACTTTCTTGCCGGTTTCTATCGCCAAGGTTTCGACGGAGTCTTTGGTAATCGAGGCGACGATGGTTTCGCCACCTTTCAAACCGACATGCACTTCGGCGTTGACTGCGCCGATGGTGACTTCCGTGACGGTGCCGGAAAATTGGTTACGTGCGCTTGCTTTCATGATAATTCCTCTTGATTGGATGGGAGCGCCCTTAACATAAAGGGTTTGAATAAACGTTAATTTGCTGCGGGTAAGGCATAGCCATATTTTTCTATGATGGCCAAAGCCGGCGGCGTTTTCAGAAAAGCCAGCAAAGCTTGCGCGGCCGGATTTTCGGCACCGGTTTTCAGCAATACCGCGTCTTGCAGGATCGGGCTATGCAGGTTTTCCGGCACGATCCAGCCGGAGCCCGCGCCGACTTTGCCGTTGTTGATCACTTGCGATAAGGCCACAAAACCCAGTTCGGCATTGCCGGTACTGACAAATTGATGAGTTTGAGCGATGTTTTCGCCTTGTACGAACAAAGGTTGCAGTTTTTCCAATAGGCCTTGGTTTTTCAGGACCTCCACCGCCGCCGCACCGTAGGGCGCCAGTTTAGGGTCCGCCAAGGCCAGATGCTTGAAGTCGCCCTTGCTCAAGATTTTGCCTTGCTCGTCGACATAGCCGGGGTTGCCGGACCACAGTACCAATTTGCCGATGGCATAGGTAAACCGGCTACCGGCCACGGCCAAACCTGATTGCTCCAGTTTTAACGGGCTTTTATCGTCAGCCGATAAAAACACTTCAAACGGTGCCCCGTTCTCAAATTGGGCGACGAATTTGCCGGACGAACCGAACGACAGCTTGGCACTATGGCCGCTAGCTTTCTCGAACGCCTCAGCGATCTCGGTCATGGGTTTGGTAAAGTTGGCGGCGACCGCAACCAGCGTAGTCTCGGCCTGCGCAAACGCGCTCGACAAAAGCGATAAAGCTAAAATTATCCGATTTAAAGCGATAAACGACATGCTATTTCTCCTGAATGATAAGCTGATCGGTAGCGGCTAAAACCGTAATTGGCTCTGCACGTAAACATAATCGACGTCGTCTTTAATAGTCGGTGCCGACGGCGCTCTTTTTGCAAATTCGCCCTTGAACAAATGCGCCCAGCCGGTTTCGAAATTCAAACTGCTGTTAAAATCCCAACGCGCGGTCAATTCCAATTGTTGACCGACGAAATCACCGCTCCGACCGCCGGTATCTTGCAAACTGGCCGTGGTCCAACTGTCTCTGTCCGATGCCAGCCAATAAAAACGGTGACTCAGTCCAAGCTGCACATCGTTGCGCGGCGCGGCAGCGATGCGGTAGCCGGGCGTACTGATATTGCTGCGGGCGAACGCGCCATACATACCGGTCGCGCCGAACTCGAAGCGTCGGGCACCGTACAAGGTGTCGAAGCGCTGGTCTTGATTGTTGTTAGGGTTTTCATCCCCGCTGGCATAGTCGTATTCCAACGCGAAACGCGGAGACCAAGGGGCGTCGAAGGTATAGCCGACATCGGCGTGCTGGTACCAGGCGGCGTGCTCCAAATCGCGGCCATTGCTGGCGGCAGTACTGGAACGGACGGTGCCTAGCTGGCCGATGGTTTCGGTTTGAAAGTCGAAATTGGCCTTCTTGGGCTTCAGATAAAAGCGCACGCCGGGTGTGAAGTAGCGGCGATTCCGGGTGGGATTGCGGATGCTGTCGCCTTCGTCGAGATGGTATAGATAAACTTCGCTATTGATATTCCAGGCCAAGTTGTAAAGCTCCAAGAACCCGCCGGAAAACCAAGTGTGGGTATCTTCCTCGTCGAACTCGTGGACCTCGTTCAGAATGTCCGCAGCGGCGGTCGGATAGCGGTTGACCGGCATGGTCACAAAGCCGGTAAATTGCCAAGAATCGTAGTCCAACAGCCTCAGCTTTATTCCGGTAAAGCTGTTGATATCGTTGCGCATCGCATTGCGGGCAATTAAGCGGCGACTGCCCAGATTTAGCGTTTGCCGGCCGGCCACAATTTCAGCGCCGATACCGCTGTAAAACAGATTTTGATCTGCCCACGCGGCGTAACCTTGAATGAAGTCCGCAGTGTCGGCGTGGGTGTTATTTACGCCGGAACCGCTATCGGCGCCCAGCGCGCGGGCATCCAGAAACTCGGTACCGAGCCTTAACTTGCCCAGATTGGCTTGCAGCCACAAATCGGTTTGCAAGGCAATCTGTTGATCGCCGCCTCTGCCGTTGGCTTTAAAGCTGCCGTCCATAGTCTCATAGCGGGTGCGCTGTTCCAGTGAGGCGGATAGCCACTTTGGCAAATTCAGCGTGTCATGTAGATTCCAGACCGGCTTTTCGAATTTATCGTTGCCCAGCAGGGCATCCGGCATCTGACTGGAAAAGGCGGCCATGGGTGGCTTGCTGTAGGTTTTATTTTCCGCGGCCTCGCTAGCGTCAATGTAAAGATTATTCGCTGTGATCGCACTCAGTGCCGTGAGAAAAGATGCTTTGCGATAACGGTTTTTGGGGGCCATGTTTCACCTATTAAGCCGGTTAAATGCGCTGGGTTTATGATAATGTCCTGGCTTTTGTCTGATTTTGCTATGGTGTTTCATTCCTGCCAGGGAGTGTTGGCAGTCTACTTTTCGTTATGTACGAAAGTAAATAACGAAAAACAAAAATAACTTATTTCAATTGGGGAAATAATGGTAGTCGGCAGTTTATTTTTTAAATAGGCCATTAAAAAATTAGATAGATAAATTGAATAATGTCTACAGCAGAGAAAAATCCAAACAGACCAGAGCCTCCTTGGCTTGAAGGCGAATTACGCCTAGCCGGCATATTGGACAATCGCATGATTAGCTTGCTACGGGCAATAGAACAAAGCGGTTCGATCAATCAAGCGGCCAAGCAGGCCGGATTAAGTTACAAGGGCGCATGGCAAATGATAGAGCGGGCAAATAATTTGGCTCCCAAGGTTTTAATAGCCACTGCGACGGGTGGCAGCAAGGGCGGGGGGACCACGCTAACAGCGGCGGGTTTATCCTTACTGAAGTTATTCACCCGCCTAGAGGATCAGCATCGCGCCCTTTTGCAGCAACTGAATCAAAGCTTGATCGACGATCCGGATGTAATGCTTTTGTTGAAACGACAGGTGATCAAAACCAGTGCCAGAAACCAGCTGTCCGGAACGATTGCCAGGATCAACTCTGGTTCGGTAAACGCCGAAGTGTTTGTGTCTTTGAAGGGTGGAGAGCAAGTAGTTGCCAGCGTGCCGCTGGCAACGCTTGTAAACTTGGAGCTTAAGGTAGGCGGCGACGCAGTGGTGCTGGTCAATGCGCCGGACATTTTGGTATTGGCTGATGATGGTGGATTGCATCTGTTTTCGGCGCGGAATCGTCTGGCTGGCCGCGTGATTCGCATTCATTTTGATGGAGTGGATTCTGAAGTGATCATCCAGCTACCCAGCGGCGAAACTATTGCCGCGACTATTACTCAAGCGAGTGCCGAGGTTCTTGCGCTAAAACCAGGCGTCAATGCGGCAGCGGTATTTAAGAGCAATGCCGTAATCCTGGCTGCACTGATGCCTGCCGGTGACTGTTAGCTAGCCCGATAAAAATTTCGTTATAAATCCTACAAATCTTAAATAAGCATCATTCGATAATTGTCGTGTTTACTACATTGTCGGGCTGTGCCGCTGCCAAACGGCATATTTCTACGAACTATTCTCATCAAAAAACCAAGTAAAAACCTTATCAACCATGGCTTTGATGTGGTTTTAGTCGTCCTGGCAAGTGTTTTGCTTGCAAGCTGTTAACTACTTTTCATTCATTACCTTTCATTGGGGATTTAAGCAAATGCTACTTGAAAAATACGACAGCCAAGGGCTTTTATGGATTACCACCTTAGTCGGCAAAACCAGCACTGCCGGGCTTTCCGCGTTTCGCGGCGACTTGGTGTTAGTGGAAGGTGAGTTGCGTGAAGGGTCGACGAATATCCGTGACCGGAAAACCCCGGAGATGGTGATTAATCAATCAGCGATATTGGCCGATGCCGACAAGATTTTGTTCATCAACGGCCTGTTTTTCCAATTGGAAGACTTGCCGGTATTTGTCGAAAAATATAAAGAAGCGTTGACCCCGGAAACCGTCACCCTGTTTTACGTGCAAAACATCGCTAAGCCGATGCAAATCGTTTTAGATGGCGTTGTTTTCAATTTATTGCCGCATCAGGAAGGTATGATCTGGAACTTGATGTTGGAAGAGCTATATATCGAAAAATCCGATCTGAAGGGCCAGTCCGGCGAAGACAAGGTAATCACCGCATACGAGGCGGCTAAGGGCTATAAAATCAAAGCCGAGCCTATTAGTCTGGAGGCTGCTCTGTCGCAAACTATCGAAGTTAAGAAAGATTTAGCCGGTGGGCCGGTTTAGGGTTGGCGTCTTGAGCCTGGTGAGGGTGTTAGTGCTATGAAAAATTTCAAAACTATCTCCACGGCCGATTCCGAACAGCTAATTGCGGAGCAGCAACCGATGATTCTGGATTGTCGCGATCTTAAGGATTACCGGGCTGGGCATATTGAAAATGCCATGCATGTCCACGAGCAATTACGCGATTCGTTGCTGAAAAAAGCCGACAAGGCCAAGCCTTTGCTGATCTATTGCTATTACGGGCATGCCAGCGAGCATTTGGCTGAAATGTTCGGTGATTTCGGTTTTCAACAAGTCTACAGCTTGGCCGGCGGCTATGCCGACTGGAAAGAACAGCACAAACTTTAAGGGTGACGCTATGGAACAATTATCACGAGATCTGGCTTTGCGTATCGCATTGGCTTCGCGGATTTTGCCGGGAGTGGATGTGCCGAAGTTGATCGGTGTGTTGCACGAGAAAGTCGGCTCGCCGCTGGACGACGAGAAACTGAAGTCGATTACTGTCACCAACCTGAAGACCGGCATCGGTAGTCTGGATGGCGAGGAAGACGGCGAAGATATCGGCATCGGTCTGGAAAACATCAAGCTGGCGGTCAGGTATTTGTGGGGCGAGGAAGAGGAAGACGAAGGTCTGCCGGAGATTATGCCTTACAAAGACGGCGATATTCCGGAATCGATTCGGGTGGCGATTGCCTCCAATAGCGGTCAGCTATTGAATGGGCATTTTGGTTCCTGCATTCGGTTTTTGGTCTATCAATTGTCCAAAAGCGATATGCGCTTGATCGACATTCGCTCTACTGTGGAAGCCGATAGTGCGGAAGACAGAAATCTGTTCCGGGCTAATATGATCAAGGATTGCCATGTGCTGTTCGTGCAATCCATCGGCGGACCGGCGGCCGCGAAAGTGATACGTGCGGATATTTATCCGATCAAGGAACCCGATGTTATCGACGCGGTGGAGAAACTCACCGAGTTTCAGAAAGTGTTCGATGCCGCGCCGCCTTGGATGGCGAAAGCCCTCGGTAAAAGTGCCGAGGAGCGGAAGCGGTTTGCTCATCAGGAATAAGATTCGAAAATCGTGCATCTTACCCTCTCCGTTGAGAGGGTAAGTTTTCGGTTCTAAAATTGTCTGCCTTTGCTTTAATCAGAATAGCTTGGTGGAGAAGCGCTATTGCTTTTCCATAGTCTTGATAAACCCGTCCGCCTCATTAATCGATTTTTCCATTTCCACTACCAAGGCCGATACATCGGATTTAACCGAGTCCAACTGGCCTTTTAGCGAGGCGATGGCTTGAGCATTCAGGTTGTGTTTTAGATAGAGCACCTGATCGCGAAACACGCTGAGCACTGGCTCGATTTTGGTTTCGGCTTTGCGCATTGCCTCAATCAGTTGTTGATAGTGCGCTTTGGTGGCTGTCAATTTTTGCTGACTATTCCGTCTTAGCGAGGCATTACTGTATTGGCTTAGTTCGGTTTCCCATTCGCTGAACAGTGCGCTGGAGACGTCTTCTATGTCGGCGATGCGTTTGTTAACTTCCTCGGCCTTTTTCACGCTGGCCTCATATTCACCGTTAAGTTTGTTGTAGGTGGCTTCCAAATCGCCGCCCTTAAAATTAGTCATCACGGTGAATTGTTCGAGTGCCGATTTAAATTGTTGCTTGGTTTCTTCCTGGGTATCGCGGGCTTTTTCCACGCGATGCACCATCACTTCACGTTTAGGGATGCCGATTTTCTCCAGGCCGCTGTAATACGCGCTGGAACAGGCGGCTAAGCCAAACGTCAACAAAAACAACATAAAACGCGAACTGTATTTCATAAAAGCTCCTTGGATGGGTGAGCGCATTATAAGCTGGAGTCGGTGTAGTTCAACTTGGCTTGGTCGCTGGGTTCTTGGCAGGTAGACAGCGCGCGAGCATTCGATTGTGAATAGATTCACATATTCGGCATTGGGTTTTAAAACGCAATAAACATAGACAAGCAAACTCCAGAGTTAATCAGGGTTACAGCGGATATCAATAATATCTAAAGTTAAATAATGCGAGTGCTATTCAAAATTTATCTATTGCCAGTGGCGGATGATCCGATTTTGAGTTTTACTTAAGCCACGTTTTCGAACAGGGCTTTGAAGAAGTTTTGGGATGATTTAAAAAATTATTAACAGTTTTAATTATTATTTTTTTATATTAGGTGGCGCAAATGAACGAATTAAAAAAAGACATGTTTATTGGTTCTGTATCGTTTTTAGGTATAGTCGCTTTTGTTTCAGGACAGTTTATATTGTCAACAATGATGTTTGGGGTGGCAGCAGTATGGAGCACGATTTTATTAAATAATCGTGCGCAAGCAGTTAAGAGTTGAAAGTTTTCTCCTATAGTCAGAGACTTGCAAACGATCTTCCATCATGCGTTTGCTTCCATGCTCCCATAGATTCCTTGGTTTATGGGAGTTTTTTTTGCCCGCTACCATAAGCGCAGAGCGAATCAGTTAATTCCGCTATCTATATATTCCAGTTATAATCGAGTTTTTAATGGTGTTTTGCTGTAGTTAAAATTATAGCCGCCAAAAGATTGCATCCAGTTTTCAATTCTTATAATTTCCGCAGGAAATTCAGTTTCTCTTTTATTTTTATTTCCAAACCACGTTCCGCCGGAAAATAATACTGCCGGGCTTTTAACGATTCCGGGAAATAGTTTTCGCCGGCGGCATAAGCATTTTTTTCGTCATGGGCGTAGCGATAGTCCGCACCGTGTCCCAGTTCCTTCATTAATTTGGTTGGCGCATTGCGTAAATGGATGGGTACTTCCAGCGAGCCGCAGTTGCGAGCGTCCGCCATGGCGGCTTTGTAGGCCACGTAAACCGCATTGCTTTTCGGCGCGCAGGCCAGGTAAACGATGGCTTGCGCCAGCGATAGTTCGCCTTCGGGGCTGCCCAGCCGCTCGTAAGCGTTGGTAGCATTCAACGCCAATTCCAGGCCTCTCGGGTCGGCGTTGCCTATGTCTTCGGATGCCATCCGAATAACTCGGCGGGCGATATACAAAGGATCGCAGCCGCCGTCCAGCATTCTGGCAAACCAGTACAGCGCGGCGTCCGGGTCGGTGCCACGTACCGATTTATGTAAGGCAGAGATTTGATCGTAGAAAATATCGCCGCCCTTGTCGAAGCGATTGGCATGGCCCAGCAGCACTTCGTCCAATACTTCGCGATTCACGGTTTCCCGGCCGTCGATGTTTTCCGCCAGATCGGCGGCGATTTGCAGGATGTTTAAACAGCGGCGGGCGTCGCCGTCGGCGGCTTTGGCGATCATGGTCAACACATCCGCGTCGATCTGCAAATTGCGGCTACCCAGTCCGCGTTCTGAGTCAGTCAATGCATTATTTAACAAGGCCTCCAGATCTTTGGTCTCGATGCTGCGCATCACGTAGACCCGCAGTCGGGACAGTAAGGCGTTATTCAACTCGAACGAAGGATTCTCTGTGGTGGCGCCGAATAAAATAATCGCGCCGCTTTCGATGGGGGCCAACAGCGAATCCTGTTGGCTTTTGGAAAAGCGGTGAATCTCGTCGATAAACACCACCGTATTCAGATTGCGGCTCTGTTTGACTTCTTCCGCCTCGGCTACCGCCGCCCTGATTTCTTTCACGCCGGCCATCACCGCCGACAATTCGATGAAATGGCAATGCGCGCTGGCGGCGATGATTTTGGCCAAAGTGGTTTTTCCGACTCCGGGTGGCCCCCAAAATACCAGCGAGTGCGGCACGCCTTGTTCGATAGCCACGCGCAGCGATTTGCCTTTGCCGAGCAGATGCTGCTGACCGATGAAATCGTCCAGCGTAGTTGGCCGCATTCTGGCCGCAAGCGGCGCATAGGCGGTATTATCAAAGGCGGTAGCATTCTTCATTTGCAGGGGCTCGGTAAAACAAATAGGCAATGACGGCATTTTTCATTAGAATTGCCGGCCATTTTATTGATTCTAATGCCGGATTGACATGGATTTAAAATTCTTAGATTTCGAACAGCCGATTGCCGAACTCCAGGCCAAGATAGAAGAGCTGCGTAAGGTAGAGCTGGACAACAATTTCGACATTTCCGAAACCTTGAAGCAACTCGAACAGAAATGCGAGAGTTTGACCGAAAGTATTTTCGCGGATTTGTCGGACTGGCAAATATCGCAATTATCCCGCCACCCTGGCCGGCCGTACACCTTGGATTATATTGATCTGATATTCACAGAATTCCACGAGCTGCATGGCGACCGCTCCTATGCCGACGATCCGGCGATAGTCTGCGGGATGGCGCGTTTGCTGGGACAGCCGGTGGTGGTGATCGGGCATCAGAAGGGCCGGGATACCAAGGAAAAAATTTATCGTAATTTCGGCATGCCGCGTCCGGAAGGTTATCGCAAAGCTTTACGCGTGATGAAGTTAGCCGAGCGTTTCAAGCTGCCTATCATCTGTTTGATCGATACTCCGGGCGCTTATCCGGGTATCGGCGCCGAAGAACGCGGTCAAAGTGAGGCTATCGCCCGTAATCTGTTCGAAATGTCCAAACTCCGCACGCCTATTATTTGCACCGTGATCGGCGAGGGTGGTTCTGGTGGGGCGTTGGCTATTGGTGTGGGTGATAGATTATTAATGCTGGAATACAGTACATACGCGGTTATCTCTCCGGAAGGTTGTGCCTCGATTCTATGGAAAAGCGCCGATAAAGCCCAGTTGGCGGCGGAAGCGATGGGGATAACCTCGGACCGCGTACGTGAGCAAGGTTTTCTGGATGAAGTGATTCGCGAGCCAGTGGGTGGCGGTCATCGCAATTTCGAAAAAATTGCCGCCAATTTGCAGGACGCATTGTCCAGGCACCTTAACGATCTTCAGCAACAGGCGGAAAACATGGATTTACTGCTGGAGAGACGTTATCAGCGCATTATGCGTTTTGGTTCGTACATCGAAGAGCCGGTTAAATAAAACTGTCAGTCATAATTAGTTGATCAACAAAAGGCCGAGTCAAATCGGCCTTTTTTGTGAGTAAACCATGCCCGATCTCAATCCGCAGACTATTGCTGCTCTATTGCCTGCCACGTGCCGGAAAGTGTTCGTCGCCTATAGCGGCGGTTTAGACTCGACTGTGCTGCTGGATTTATGCGTGGGCTTGCCGGCGCTCGCCGGCAAGGTCATCGCCGTTTATGTCGATCACGGCTTGCAAGCTGAGTCAGCGGGATGGGGCGAACATTGTCGCCGGCAAGCAGAAAGCTTAAGTGTGGATTTTGAATTGTTAACGGTAGATGCGCGGGCCTGTAACGGCGAAAGCCCGGAAGCTGCGGCCCGCGAAGCGCGCTATCGGGCGCTGCGGCAACTATTAGCTGTCGACGATATTATCCTGCTGGCCCAGCACCGCGAAGATCAGATGGAAACCTTACTGCTGCAATTGTTTCGAGGCGCCGGCGTGTCAGGCTTGGCCGGCATGCCGATTTCCAGTGCGTTTGGGAACGGACAACTGCTGCGGCCACTATTGGATGTGGCTAAGGTCGATATCCAGCGCTATGCGCAACAGCGCGGTTTGCAATGGGTGGAAGATCCCAGCAATCAAAGCAGCGATTTCGACCGCAATTACCTGCGTAACGAAATTCTGCCGGTGTTGAAACAGCGCTGGCCGGCGCTGGATAAAACGGTTGCGCGTTCGGCTAAGCTCTGCGGCGACGCGGCGCAGATGATAGAGGCTTGGGCGAAGCAGAACTTGCCGGCGGCTTTCCATCCCACCGATGGCAGTTTCGATATCGCCGATTTATCAGCGATCACGGCGACGCAGCTGAACTGTCTTTTGCGGCACTGGTTGGGATGCATGGGATTGAAGCCGCCGAGTCAGGCGGTGTTGCAAACGCTAGTCAATCAGTTAATGGGCGGACGTGCCGATGCATTGCCGCAAATTTATATTCAAGGCCATTCCATCCGCAAATATCGGCAAAAATTGTATTGCATCCCCGAGCTCAATCTACGAAAGGACACTGAAGCAAAGTGCTGGGCGCAAGAACAGGAGCAAATATCTTTAAGCAATGGCTATGTGTTGCGTAGAAATTCAGCATCGGTCGGGTTATCTAAAGATTTATGGCAGAATGCAATAGTGACGGTGGAGCCACGGCGCGGCGGCGAAAAGCTTAAATTGCCTGGTCGGGTCGGTCATCATGGTTTAAAAAAACTCTACCAGGAAGCAGGGGTTCCGCCTTGGGAAAGAGATATTCGGCCATTGATTTATTTGGATGGTAGTCTGGCTGCGGTAGCAGGCTTATGGATTGCGGAATGGGCTTGGCTTAGTGCGGTGGACGCTTGTTACCAGTTGGATTGGCGCGCATCCGAAAGCATGTAATGATAGCTAACGAAAACCGATAGGAGGTGTCATGTTGATGTTTCCCGAGATACTCCAGGCCATGATCGTGGGCATGATGATCGCGATTCCGGCGATCTTGATCTATAAAAAAGCCGGTCTAAATCCGGCGTGGGCGGCATTGGTGTTTTTGCCGGTCTTTGGATTGCTGATCGTGTTTCTGCAACTGGCTTTCAAAGAATGGCCGAATGCAAAAAAGGAGGGCTAGTCATGGAACTATTTTTCGTGTTGTTGCCGGCATTCATGCTCTTTTGCCTTTGGCTGGGCTATCGAATTTTGGAAAAAGCCGGATTCGACGGGCGCTGGACGCTGGTTTTGTTGGTGCCGGTGCTTAATGTCATCATGATTTGGGTGTTTGCATTTAGCTCGTGGCCCAAGTTACAAAATGGCGTAGACCAGGGTTTTTAAGCGGCATCCTGAAATGACCGAAAAGACCCGCGGCAAACTTCCGGCGATTTTCATTCCGGTGGTGTTATTCATCGTGTTTGATGCGGTGGCGCTGGGGCTTAATTTTTGGATTTCCGCAAAGCTGGAAAAGAGCGCGGTGGCTATTAATTTATCCGGCCGCCAACGCATGTTGTCGCAGCGGATGACCAAATCTTTGCTGATGTTGCATGTCGTGCAAACCAATACGGAAAAGCTCAGCGCTTTTAGCGAATTTTCCAATGCTGTCGACTTGTTCGATAAAACCTTAGGTGGTTTTTTGCAAGGCGGTATGACCAGTAGCGGTGATGGCAAACCGGTTTATCTGGCCGCCGCCGATGCCCCCAATACGCAAATGATTATCGGCTCGGCGTCCCAGCTCTGGACGCTGATTCACAAACGCCTATCGCCGGTTGAACAGGGCGGTGCCGGGGTTGATGCCGAGATTTTGCGGCCGGCACTGAATGCTTTGTTGATGCATAACTCGCAATTGCTGGGTTTGATGAATGAGCTGACTACCGCATTGGAGCAGAACGCCACCAAGGAAGTGTTTTATCTGCGCAGCTTGCAAGCCAGTTTGCTGTTACTGGCATTGCTGAATTTTGCCTTGGTCTGCAAGCGCTTGCTGGCGCAAATCAAGCAATCGCAGGGCAATGTGCAGGCCTTGCGCAATATCATCGATTCCATCGAGACCGGTATCGTGTTGTATGGTCGTGACGAATGTGTACGTTCCGCCAATAAGACTGCCAATCAGTTGTTCGGATATAGCGATCAGGCTTTGATCGGCAAGCCTTTAAAAGAATTGATTATTGCGGACAATGTCCGAATGCTGGGGTTGCGGCGCGACAACTCCACCTTTGTTGCGAAAATCAACACCCAAACTCTGTTCGAATTTAACGATCAAATCAGTATGTGTACGATTACCGATGTCAGCGAACAGGAGCGCAAGGAAAAGCAGTTAATGTATCTGGCGTTTCACGATCAGCTCACCGGTTTACCCAATCGCGGTTTGTTGGTCGAGCGTTTACGGCAAGACTTACTGCGCGCTAAGCGCGATTCGACATTTTTGGCAGTATTGTTTCTGGACTTGGACGGTTTCAAGATTGTGAACGATGAAATGGGCCACGATGCCGGAGATGAGTTATTGCAAGCCGTGGCCCGGCGTTTCGAGCAATGTTGCCGTGAAGTCGATACGGTTGCGCGCTTGGGCGGCGATGAGTTCGTATTCGTGCTGACCTCTTTACACTCGGTGTTGGCGGCTAAGCAAGTCGCGCAAAATGTGTTGAAAGCTATCAATCAAGTATTTTTAATTCATGGAAAGACCGTCAAAATTGGGGCCAGTATCGGCATTGCCATGTATCCCACCGATCATTCCGAAGCTGAATTGTTGATTAAATGTGCCGACGATGCGATGTATTTGGCCAAGCAACGCGGCAAAAATCAGTTGGTGTTTACTGCCGAATGTCGTTGATGTTTTTCAATTATCGAGATCCCAGCTCAGCTTGCTTTGGCAATTAAAAAGGCAATTGCACCATAAAACTGTTAGAATTTGCCGCTTTTCGACCCCCTTGCTATTGCTTAACAGGGCGCCAAACGTTCATGACAAAATTCATATTCATCA
>Ga0123388_1072081_pt1 | contig 32821 bp, 28 predicted proteins | sample T0HHNO3metaT_FD_89916 | JGI IMG/M metagenome (GOLD analysis project Ga0123388, IMG submission 89916) | Methane-oxidizing artificial microbial communities from Washington, USA to study methane cycling - T0-HHNO3 metaT (Metagenome... | ecosystem: Engineered > Modeled > Simulated communities...
ATATGAAAAAACTTCCAGTCACAGTACTTTCCGGTTTTTTAGGCGCAGGCAAAACCACGCTGCTCAACCATATCCTCAATAACAGAGAGGGCAAACGTGTTGCCGTCATTGTCAACGACATGTCCGAAGTGAATATTGATGCACAACTAGTGCGTGAAGGCGGCGCTGACTTATCGCGTGCGGATGAAAAGTTAGTGGAAATGAGCAATGGCTGTATTTGTTGCACACTACGCGAAGACCTGCTGATTGAAATTACAAGGCTCGCGCGCGAACAACGTTTTGATTATTTACTGATTGAATCCACGGGCATTTCTGAACCACTCCCTATTGCTGAAACGTTTACTTTTCGAGATGACGATGGCACCAGCCTGTCTGATGTTGCAGAATTAGACACGATGGTCACGGTAGTCGATGGCTATAACTTTCTAAAAGACTACGCCTCTCAAGACCTATTGGCGACACGTGGTGAAACATTAGGTGAAGAGGATGAGCGCACCGTGGTAGATTTATTGATTGAGCAAATTGAGTTTTGTGATGTATTGGTGCTGAATAAAACCGATTTGATGTCACACAATGAAATTGATCGGTTACAAGCAATATTGAAAACGCTCAACCCACGCGCTGATATCGTACGTAGTCAGCATGGCCAAGTGCCGCTTGAGCGCGTCATAAATACTAAACGTTTTAGCTTTGAAGAAGCTGCCGATGCGCCAGGCTGGTTAAGTGAATTGCGCGGTGAGCATTTGCCAGAATCTGAAGAGTACGGCATCTCAAGTTTCGTGTATCGCACCAGTAAACCCTTTCACCCAGTACGTCTTTGGCACTGGCTCAATCAAACATGGCCTGGCGTCATTCGCTCCAAAGGGCATTTTTGGATTGCTAGCCGTCCAGATGTCTGTGCAAGCTGGTCACAAGCCGGTGCTATTAAACGTGTAGAGCCAGCCGGCTTTTGGTGGGCAGCAACACCTAACGCCTATTGGCCTGAAGACGAAGCTGCATTTTTGAACATCAAAGCACGCTGGCAAGACCCTTATGGGGACAGACAACAAGAACTGGTCGTGATTGGCATCGAGATGCATCAAGAAGCCATCACGATGGCGTTTGATGCTTGCCTATTAACGGAAGACGAAATTGCCCTTGGTATGGCGCAATGGGCAACATTTGAGGACCCATTCCCTAGCTGGCAAACAACGTATGAAACACAAGAGGCTGCTTAACGTGCTTAACCTCGAAAAAATATCACTATGCTAAAATATCACCATGGATAAACGCATACCCGTCACCTTACTTACTGGTTTTTTAGGCTCAGGCAAAACCACACTACTGAACAAACTGCTCAATCATGAAGGCATGAAAGATACCGCCGTCATCATCAATGAACTGGGCGAGGCTGGCTTGGATCATATTCTGGCTCAAAATGTAGAGAGCAGCTATGTGGCTGATAATACTGTGTTATTACAAAGTGGCTGCCTCTGCTGTACATTAAGTAATGAATTAGCAGACACCATGCGCGACTTGTTTTTTAAACGTGCGATGGAAGCTATCCCCCAGTTTAATCGCTTGGTAATCGAAACCACAGGCATGGCAGACCCCGGCCCCATTCTTGGCAACTTAATGAATGAGCCGGTGATTGAATCTGTATATCGATTAGATGCTGTCGTGGTAACGATTGATGCTGTTTATGGTGCCGAGCAAATAGATACGCATGCCGAAGCGCGCAAACAGGCTGCCGTGGCCGATGTATTGCTCATCACCAAAACAGATTTGGCCAGCCCAGCACAAATTGCCACACTCAAAGAAAAGTTAATTGCATTAAATCCAGGCGCAACGCAGCATAAGATTTTGCATGGCGCTATTGACCCTGATTTTATTATTGACGTTGGCTTGTTCGACCCCACCGGCAAACAAGCAGAACCACAGCGCTGGCTGCGGGCACCAGTTAAATCGGCCAAGCCACGTGGCATGTTGCCACAAGCTGCGCATGATGACGACATTACCAGCTTTACTGTCACCATGCCCAAACCATTGAATTGGAAAGATTTAAAACCACGGATTTTGTGGTTATGCCAAACCTATGGCGAGCATTTGTTGCGCTTAAAAGGCATTATTCATGCCGAAGATCAGCCTGCGCCGTTGGCCATTCATGCCGTGCATTTTACCCCCTACCCACCTACCTTGCTGGAAGGTTGGGATGAGGACGAGCCCATTAGCCGTATCGTGCTTATTGGCAAAGGCTTGGATGAGTTAGAGATTAGAAAGGCGTTAATGCAAGTGTAATTAAATGCCATCCTCAGGTTAGCAGTTGTGTGTTATCACAACTGCTAGTTATTGCGTGTTGTTACTGCGTTTTATAGTGCGGCCCAAAAAACTCTTGCATTAAAAAGTCTTCCAACTCCGCGCTATCTTCTACTCTGGCCGATTTCATCACAGAACGGCCCAAGCGATGTGACTCCCACTCAAAGTCACCCTGATAGTGCTCACGAATCAAATCAATCATGCGGCGAATCATGATCAAACGTATGTCTTGCCCACTGCGTGCTTCCACCTGAAAGAACTGCATTTTGGCGTTGTTGTAGTTATCGGTCCAACCTTTAAAGCTAAAGCTGGCACTGTTACTATCCATACGCTTCACTTCAAATATACCATTGGTGCCTACTTTAAGATTTTGCATGATACGTTGATCGCGTTTTTCATCTTCACTCGGGCCCCGCTCTCTTGCCGCCGCCTCGGCATTCTGTTGTGCCGCATAAGATTCGGCAGACTGGCGTTGCGCACGCCGCTGGTTGACCATCGCCATCATATCCACTGGAGCTTCGTTGGGTGCGGGAGGCTTATTGCTAGGTGCTGGCATCGGCAATGGGCTAGGCGTTGGGCGCGTTAATACTTCGGGCACAGAAAAGTCTTGTGGTTTAGGTTTACTTGGCTTCACAGCAGGTTTTTTCGCAATCACCTTAGGCGTGGGTGGCTTAACTGGCTCAGGCTGCGTCTCGGGCAAGGGCGTCGGCTCTGCTATCACAGGTGCGGTTTGCGGCAAAGGTGCCAAGTTGACTTCTATCGTCGTAGATTCCGGAATCGGATGCATCTCCGGCTTAGGGATCACCCAGAAAAACAAAATAGCATGTAGCAACAGCGAGGCCAGTACAGCCACTAGCGTATTGCGACTCATACTAATTTGTATGGGACGCTCACGGCGTGGTTTGGCCAAAAACAGGTCTGCCGCGCTTTCATGAATCAGTGATTTATCTGGCCGCATACACACTAACTCGCTAATTCCGACCACACTTTATCTAAACGCTTGGTCGACACTGGAGATGGCGTTCTTAACTCTTGCGCAAATAAGGACACGCGCAGCTCTTCAATCAACCAGCGGTAATCAGCCAACGCAGGTGGAATCGCTTTATTGGCAGCATGCAGTGCCTGTATCTTGTCTTGCCAACGCTGCCAAATTAGCCCAACACTGGCGGCATGTTTACCATCCCGGTCTGCATTGCTAGGTTGTTTTTCTATGCGCAGGCGCAATGCTTTTAAATAACGGGGCACGTGCTGCAAATACTCCCAAGGTGTTTGGCTAAAACATCCGCGATACACCAGCAAACCGATTTGTTGCTCGCAGTCGCGTTTTAGGCGGTTCACCGTTGCAGGCATTTTGGCCTGTTGTTGCAACAAGGATTGGTACTCATTGGCAATCGCTTGCGCTTGTCGCGTCACAGCTTCCGTCACGGCCGGTAAGCGCGCACGCGCACGTTGTTTTAACTTCATAAAAGCATCATTTGTTCTAGGCAAATCATCTTCACCGATAAATGCACGGTCTGCTATCGCGGTAAGCATATCTTCCCGTAACTCGTCGGGGGAAATGATATTACGCAGCAACAAGGCGTATTGATTAAAATTGGGCAAGCTTTTTTCTAGCTGCTTCATTTGCTCTTTTAACTCAAAGCGCATCAGTCGGCAAACACCTTTACGATGATTTACGCTCGCCTCAGCAACAGTATCGAACAGCTTGACCGCAACGCTCTCTTCCTGGTCTTCCAATGCAGGATATCCGGTCAACTGGTGACCATCTCTGGTAAACGTCAGCGTTTCCGGCAAATCCCCAAAATCCCATTGTTTTAACCCGGTTTTTTCAATGCTGGGCGAGTTTGCACGGAAAGTGAGTTGCGCGGCAGAGCCCAATTGTTTTTTGAGCGCATGCCAGTCACGCCCCATACCAAGTTCGCGGCCTTTCTCATCCACCACACTAAAGTTCATGTGTAAGTGATCTGCCACCGCAGTCACTTCAAAATCTGACGCTGACAACTTTAACGAGGTTTTACGCTGAATATAGTCAGCTAATGTCGGCAACAATGTGCCTTGCGTATGGTGTTGCTCTAAAAAGCCAGTCACAAACTCTGGCACTGGCACGCACACGCGTCGCAATGTTTTAGGCAGCGCTTTAATCAGTGCGGTGATTTTTTCACGAATCATACCCGGCACCAGCCATTCAGCACGTGTAGCATCCAGTTGATTCAATAAGGCCAAAGGCACCGTCGCCGTGACGCCATCAAGCAAGTGCCCCGGTTCAAATCGGTACTTCAATGTAAGTGTCGTACCATCCATCACCAAGGTTTCCGGAAACTGTGCCTCGGTAATTGCAGCAGCACCATGCCGCATCAGTGCATCACGGGTGAGGTATAACAGTTTGGGCGCTACTTTTTCAGCATCCGTGCGCCATTTCTCAAACCCAATACCATTCACAATCCCAACAGGGACAATGGCATCATAAAATGCAAATAACTGGTGTTCGTCCACCAACACATCCTGCCGACGTGCCTTATGCTCTAACTCTTCAATTTCTGCAATCATGCGTCTATTTGCATCAAAAAATGGCGCTCTGGTATCAAACTCCATATTAGCGAGTGCTTCGCGAATAAAAATCTCACGCGATTCAGTTGGGTTAATCACCCCATAATGCACGCGACGTTTGGGTATCACCGTTAAACCATACAAGCTCACACGCTCCCATGCCACAACCTGTGCCATTTTTCTATCCCAGCGCGGGTCTGAGTAGTGGCTTTGCGTTAACCCCTGCGCAAGTGGCTCTATCCAATCAGGTTCTATTTTAGCCACACAGCGCGCATACAATTTGGTGGTATCGACCAACTCTGCTGCCATCACCCACTTGGGGCGTGTTTTCTTTAAGCACGAACCCGGTGCCACATGAAAGCGGATACCGCGCGCACCAGCATAAGAATCACTGTCCCCATCCTTAAAGCCAATGTTTCCCAGTAAACCAGCCAATAAGGATTTATGTATTTGTTCGTAATTTGCATCTTTATCGTTGAGTTTAAACGCCATGTCGTCAACAATATCCAACAGTTGCCCATGTAACTCACGCCATTCTTTGAGGCGTAAAAAAGAAAGAAAGTTTTGATGGCATTGATTCAGCAAATCTTTATTCGATTTTTTGTGTTTGAGTGCATGATCAAACCAATCCCACAATTTGAGATAGCTCATGAAATCTGAGCCCTCACCCGCAAATTTGGCATGTGCACTATCCGCTGCTTCGCGCTTATCCATGGGCCGCTCACGTGGATCTTGTATGCTGAGCACACTAGCAATGACCAATATCTCTTTTAAACATCCCTCACGTTTGGCAGCCAAAATCATACGTCCAACACGCGGATCCAGTGGCAACTTGGAAAGTTGCAAGCCCGTTTCTGTAATTTGCCGTTGCTCGTTGACTGCGCCTAGCTCTTGTAAGAGCAAATAGCCATCTGCAACCAAGCGCGAACTCGGCGCTTCAATAAATGGAAACTCAGTCACATCGCCCAACCGTAATGCAGCCATCCGCAAAATGACCGAGGCCAACGAACTACGTAGAATTTCAGGCTCGGTAAACGCGGGCCGCCCGTTGAAATCCTCTTCCGAGTAGAGCCTTACGCAAATACCGTTAGAAACACGGCCACAACGCCCTGCACGTTGCTTCGCTGCAGCCTGTGAGATTTTTTCAATTTGTAATTGCTCAACTTTGGCACGCGGGCTATAGCGATTGACGCGGGCTAGCCCTGCATCAATCACATACTTAATACCCGGTACTGTAAGCGAGGTCTCCGCCACATTGGTCGCTAGTACGATACGGCGAGTGCTGTGCGACTTAAAGATTTTCTGCTGATCTTCGATAGAGAGGCGCGCAAACAATGGCAGCACTTCAATATGCTTGAGCTTGGCTGAACGACCCTGATACTTGCGCAAATGGTCTGCGACATCGCGAATCTCACGTTCACCAGGCAAGAATACCAAAATATCGCCATCACCCTGCCTAAGCAAGTCATCAGCTGCATCTAAAATGGCTTCTTCAATCGCTTCCTCTTCGTCATCCTCTTCCAGCCAACGCGCTTCTGTTTTGGCTTTGCGGGCGATACCCAAAATATTGCCATTGGTAATATTTTCAGTAGAGAGAAAGTCCGTCTCATCTTCTAAATTAAACTGCGTATTTTCAGCCTCGGCTACTTCCTTAGCGCGAAAACCGGATTTGCCCAGAGGGCGATAGCGGATTTCAACAGGGTAAGTACGGCCAGATACTTCAATGACAGGCGCACCATTGAAATGATTAGAAAAACGATCGGCATCAATCGTGGCCGAGGTCACAATCACTTTTAAATCAGGACGTTTAGGCAACAACTGCTTGAGATAGCCCAGCAAGAAATCAATATTCAAACTACGCTCATGCGCCTCATCGATAATAATCGTATCGTAGGCATTCAAAAACTTATCGCCCTGCGTTTCCGCTAACAAAATACCATCGGTCATCAGCTTGATATAGCTAGATTCCGACAGCTTATCGTTAAAGCGCACTTTGTAGCCCACCACTTGACCCAGTGGCGAATTCAACTCCTGCGCAATCCGGCTTGCCACAGAGCGTGCTGCAATACGGCGGGGTTGCGTGTGTCCAATCAAGCCGGACACACCACGGCCTAACGCCAAGCAAATTTTGGGCAACTGGGTCGTTTTACCTGAACCGGTTTCTCCACACACAATTACTACTTGATGCTGTTGAATCGCTGCAGCAATTTCGTCTTTCTTGCTACTGACAGGCAGTTCAAGCGGATATTCTGGTTTAGGCAATTGCGCTAAACGTAGCTGATATTGCTGTGTTGATCTTTGTATGGCGTTTGCTATATCTACCAGTGACTTTTCAATTGGTTTTTGCTGTTTAAGCAAATCCTTGGCTTGCTGTAACCGGCGACGCAAAACAAAGCGATGCACCAGCATGCATGCCGGCAATTGCTTTTCTAATTGGGAGATTAGCTGAGAGGGGTTGATTTGGCTCATAAAAGCGTGATTTTAACACGCCCGTTGTAAATGGATTAGGTAAAAGGACTATGGCAAAACACGGCTTTTTACTGTCTGACACAATCCTCTAGACCGGTATTGCCGCCTTTAAATTCAGGTTCAAAATAAAATTTATGAAAAGTCAGCTGCCCTTGCTTATTCACTTTAAATTGCGCAATACCGGTGCCGTAATCTTTCGTGAGTTGATCCGTCAATGCAAAATGCATGGCTGCAACGTTGCCATTAGCGGCGGCATGTCCCAAATAAATACCGTAATCTGGCACCTCTAGCTTAAAGTCATAGCTGGCATAGCTACCCTTGCTGTGTTCAGGCTTGAGCTGCATAGTGACTTTGCCTGTGTACTTTCCTTCATGCGCATCATCACCGGTACAGGTATACACGCCACTGAAGTCTACGTAAGGCTGTACCGTCCGCGGCAAGCTTTTTTCAGCATGTGCACTCAAAACTGTACTGATCAACAGGCACCCTAATAGCATTGATTTCATATTCACTCTCCAGACCAACTCACTCACATAAACCGCGCACTCAGCGAGGATAAGTTAAATGTTTCTAAAATATTGTTCAATCGATCACGCGCGTTTTTACGCGCATGTCCAGTGTACTTGGCAATGATTAGCTCATTTTTCATGGAATGCTCCCAACCCACCAACTCTGTCACCGTGACTTGGTAACCATGGGCCTCTAACTGCAAACAACGCAACACATTGGTGATATGGCTACCAAACTCACGTGTATGGATAGGATGCCGCCATACTTCACTCAACTCAGTTTTACTTAAACTATCTGCCTTATGTTGACGCATCACTTCCGCCACCTCAGCCTGGCAACAAGGCACCAGCACCATATATTGGGCCTGTTTCTTCAAGCCAAACTGAATTGCATCATCTGTAGCGGTATTACACGCATGCAAGGCAGTGACAATCTGCACTTGTTTCGGAATCAAGGTAGACGTCATCGAATCCGCCACGCTTAAATGATGAAAGTCCATTCTAGGGAATGCGCACACCTCGGCCAATGTTTTGGATTTTTCTACCAAATCTGCGCGTGTCTCCACGCCAATCACTTGGCCGGCAGGCTGCTGTTTAAGCAGTAAATCATACAAAATAAAGCCCAAATAAGACTTACCTGCACCATGGTCGACCACTGTAGGGTCAGACACTTTGGCTAACACGTCATTGAGTAAAGGCTCAATAAAATTGACCAAGTGATACACTTGCTTGAGCTTGCGGCGGCTATCCTGATTCAGTTTGCCGTCGCGCGTTAAGATATGCAACGCTTTCAGCAGCTCGATAGATTGGTGCGGTTTAATTTCGGGTGGCATCGTCATAGACGATATTTTATCGTGCATTCTCCTCATACACTGAAAAAATATGAGGGAGACTGTCGTCTTAGCCAGCAGTTCCGCGTTTTGACTAGTAAGGGCGACAACACTGCCCCAGATTGAACAACAACCATTGGGAGTAACAACATGAATAAAACTTGGATGATTGTAGCGACAGCCTGTGTCTTCAGTGCTTCAGCTTATGCTGATGATGCTAAATCAGTAGATTTGGACAAACGTGGTGATAGAATTGAACAGCGCTTAGACAATCGTGGTGACCGTCGCGAACAACACCTAGATAACAAGGGTGATCGCATTGAAAATCGTTTGGATAACCGCGGTGATCGTATTGAACACCGGTTAGACAACAAAGCGGATAGAGCCGATGCAAATGGTCATGAAAAACGTGCAGACCATTTAAGAAACAAAGGTGACCGTATTGATCAACGCCTTGACAATAAAGGCGACCGTATCGACCAACGCTTAGATGCGCGTGGCGATCGTGTTGACAATCGCCTAGACAATAAAGGTGAGCGTATTAATAATCGATTAGACCGCCGTGCAGACCGTCGTTAATTGAAGAGAAACTGATTTAAAATAAAAGCATGACAAACAAGTGCATAAATAAATAAAACAATGGAAGCTTTTTTAGCGGAGATTGAACGTCGTGCTTTTCGCATTGCACAATTGGCTACTGGTAATCGTGATGATGCCTTGGACATTGTGCAGGACGCCATGATTAAGCTGGTACAAAAGTACAGCGACCAGCCAGCGGCGTCTTGGAAACCGCTGTTCTACAGTATTTTAGAATCGCGGATTATGGACTTTCATCGCCGACAAAGCGTCCGTAACCGATTTAGAAGTTGGTTAGATCGACCATCAGACGAAGAGGACGGCGAAGATTTACTGGAACAGCAGCCTGCCGAGATATCAAGCTTTCCCGATATCCAACTGCAGGATGCAGAGTTTATGGGGCACTTGAATAGCGCATTAAGTGAATTGCCATTGCGCCAGCAGCAAGTGTTTTTGCTACGCATTTGGGAAGGTTTAGACATTAGCGACACGGCAACTGCTATGCAGTGCTCAGAAAGTAGCGTTAAAACCCATTATTCACGTGCACTAGAGAAATTACGGATTGCTTTAAAGGACTTTCAACCATGACTATTGATGAAAAAACATTTACCGACCGCATTCAATCCAGCCTGACCGCCTCGACCAACGAGATTGACGCAGACACGCAACACCGTCTGCACGCTATCCGTCGCCAAGCGCTTCAGCAAAAGCCACAAAAAGTGTGGTGGAAAAATATAGTGTGGGCCCCAGTAGCCGGCGTGGCGTTTTGTAGTGTGATGGCCATTATGTTTATTTTGCCGGCGCAACACAGCGCTAGCCCGGCAGCCGTTTCTGGGGAATATACAGCGATGTTTGAAGTCGTGGAAAGCCCAGACGACCTAGATGCGATCACAGATCCAGAATTTTACTTATGGTTAGATGAAACCGAACCCAGCCCGAATAAACTTAATTCGATGAATGATGCAACCGCGCATACCGCTTAGGGCTTGTTGACGCGAGTTTGACAATGCAACTGAAAAGTATGCACACTGACACCAACATAACAAAAGCGCCCAAAACAAGAGGCGCACAACAATATTGTGATAAAGGAACAAACAAGGGAAACACCATGCAGATTTACACCATACATCACAGGTTTTTGCAGTCTGTGTTTAGCGTCTCGCTACTCGTGATACTCACGCAGTTTCACTCACTAGCGCATGCAGATGGCGTGCCTTGGGAAAATCTATCTCCTCAACAACAAGAAACACTGTCACCAATGCGGGAAGACTGGCGCGACCTACCCCCTAATCGCCAAGAGCGTTTACGCCAAGGGGCTGAGCGCTGGAACAATCTATCGCCTGAACAACGCAACCGCATGCAAGATAGAATGCAACGCTATGACAATATGAGCCCGGATGAAAAAGGCCGCATTAAAGAGCGTATGCGTGAGTTTAGAGAATTGCCCCCAGAAGAACGCAGCGAACTACGCGAGCGTTGGAGAAACGTACCGCCGGAACAAAAAGAGAGAATACGCGAACGCTCTCAGCGCATGAACCCAGAAAAAAAATCGCGTGGCAAACAGAGGTAATAATAAATAGGCGGATCGGATAATGGCCAGCACGATTGAATCAGATGTCGGCCATATTTGGTGTTTGGCATTTAACTTGCCAGCTACAAATGAAAGCCCGTTTAACTTTACGCGTTACAACGGGCTTATGTATTTTTATGACTAGACGCTAATATTTTATTAAGAATATTTCAACTAGTTAAAATATAAAGTATCTATCTGCTTAGAATCCACTGAAATATCGCACTTATCGGAGCTGACTCCTTTTTTAGACTGGATAGCCTCGGCCACAATACCAAATGCACCACCCTCTGCACTAAGTACTGACCCAAAATAACAATGTGCTGATATAGGTATGTTTTTGTATTTGGTCTGAAAACTTCTAGTGGGTGTAAATGGAGGAAAAGATCCCTTCATGATAGGGTCATCATTCACTGTGATAGATAATTGATTTTTACTTGGATAATATATTCCTCCAAATACTAACTCCTGCCCCGAAACGTTATAGGTTTTTTTATTTGCGATATGAGGTGGTTTAGTTGCGCAAGCTGATATCAATGTAGCAGCAACCAATACGGCTAAAGTAAATTTTTTTATATTGATCATATTATTTTTCTTAAAATTAATGTTGATAGTGGATTGATTGTAGGTTTAGGCTAAGTCATGGCTACCTAGTACTAAAGTTAAATTGAATTGGATTAGATTGGATATTAGGAAACCCAATTAATTATACACGTGTATAATTATATCCATACACATACCCATCAAAAAAGTAAAAATTAATTAAGTACCTACAAAGATGCATGCATCGAGCTACTAAGATGCGTGCATCGAGTCACTAAGGTGCGTGCATCGAGTCCTTAGCTAGCAATGCACGACATTCCAAGAGCACGTGCAAGATATGCCATTAGCACAATTTTTATTTTGATAAATTAGACAATATTCTTTAGATATGTCATCCCGATGCTAAAATGCGCAAACTTAGTAGGGTTTGCGCATTTTTTATTTGGCTTAGGAGCATCTAGTGGCAATTCAGTGGTACCCAGGACATATGACCTCTGCCCGTAAAAAGGCGGAAGAAACCATGGAGTTTATCGACGTGGTGATTGAGGTGCTGGACGCTAGATTACCTGCTGCAAGCCACAACCCAATGATTGATGAGATGCGCTTATTTAGGCAACGCCCTAATCTTAAAATCTTAAACAAAGCCGATTTAGCAGACCCGGCTACTACGCAAGCCTGGCTGAATTACTTTAACGCTCAGCCCAATACCAAAGCGGTCGCGCTCTCATGCAAAAAAGCCGGTGATGCCAAAAAAATCCCAGCACTTTGCCGCAAGTTGGCGCCGCATCGTGGCACACACTTAAAACCATTACGCATGATGATCATGGGCATTCCAAACGTGGGCAAATCCACGCTCATGAATGCCTTGTTAAATCGTCGCGTGGCCAAAGTGGGCGATGAACCAGCCGTCACCAAAAGCCAGCAGCGCTTTGATTTGGATGACACCATGAGCATCACCGATACGCCTGGCATGATGTGGCCTAAAATTGCCGTAGAAAGCGATGGCTACATGCTGGCGGCCAGTCACGCTATTGGACGAAATGCAGTGATTGATGAAGATGTTGCGATTTTTTTAGGCAATGTATTGCTTAAAGCCTACCCAGATTTACTGAATGTTCGCTACAAGCTGGATGCAATGAAGTTAGATGTGAAGCAGATTGATGGCATAGACCTGCTGGAAGGCATTGCCAAACGTCGCGCGTATAAGCGCCACGATGGGGAATGGGATATGGAGCGCACCGCCATGACCTTGCTCACTGACTATCGCAGCGGTGCCATTGGTCGCGTGAGTTTAGAATCCCCAGTGAGCCGACAACAATTACTGGATAGTTTGATCGCATTGCCCACGGAAGCTTTAGCGCCTGAAACAAAGCCCGAACTAGATTAGTGTGCTTTGATTAATGTACTTTAGTGGCAATGCCGGCGTGCGTTGCTACCAAATTTCTACCCCGGTTTTTGGCCATATACAATGCGTTATCGGCAGAAGCCAGTAAACGTTGCACGTCATAACCGCTAGACTCTGACCCTGCCGCGCCAATACTCACCGTACACTTCACCTCATTTTGCGCCTGCGATGTTTTCTTCACATGACGCACAGAAATATTTTTGTGCTGAATCATCTCCCTAATCCGCTCCGCCAAAGCCACCGCTTCTTTTTCGCTCGTATTAGGCAATAACACGCAAAACTCTTCGCCACCGTAGCGCCCTACTACGTCGCCTGCGCGTAGTGTGGTTTTAATGGTCTTGGCAATCGTCACCAACACCTCATCTCCTACCAAGTGCCCGTGCGTATCATTCACTTTTTTAAAGTGATCCAAATCCACCAATAACAGTGACATCGGAATTTGAATACGCTTACATATTGCGTGCATTTTGACTGCAGCATCTTGCAAGCCGCGTCGATTCAGTACATTGGTCAAGCTATCCACAGTCGCCATCGACTGTAAGTTTTGATTCACTTGCGCCGTCAGCATCAAGACAAACAGCACCGACACAAAAAACTGAATGACACAGGCCAACATAAACGTATAAGCATTCACCGGCCAGTCTAGAAAGCTTTTAAACAGGTCACTTTCCATATAAAACGCAGAAAGCACGCGTGCCACCAGCAGTAACGCCATCATAAAAAACAGGCTAGATGCAATCCAATATAAATTGCCAACCAAGCCATCATCCTTACCAAACGTCAGTCTGGCGCCCATCATGTAGATAATGGCGAAGATAAATGCATTGCCGATAACCACCATACGTAAGTCTTGTTGATGCATGATGAGAAAAGCATTGAGAACGGTCAGAACTAAAGCAATAATCAGTGGCAACAGGCGACGTACAGTTTTGCCAGAAAACGCCTGTATACCATTAATAAACAAGCCCAAGCCTAGCCCAATCAAAACAACACCGGGTAAAATGTGCCACTGTGTCGACTCAAACTTAGAGAACAAAATCACCATCCCCAAGCCAATCACCAAATTACCCACGGCCCAATAGCCAGGACCATTCATGTCTTTGTGATGGGAACGGGTAATCGCCAACAGCATGGACAACATGAATGTCAGGAGCATTGACATAAAAATGATAGTTTTTAAGTCAAAGGTTGGCATAGATTCAGATAGTTGAATTAAAATGGTTTCAATTGAATAGAACTACACTATATCGCTTATTGCGTGCTTACTCTATAGCTCCAATAGCAGTACGCACATTATGTTAAACACTTTAAACTCCCCACAGCGTGAAGCAGTCAAGTATTTAGACGGCCCATTACTGGTATTAGCCGGTGCCGGCAGCGGTAAAACACGCGTCATTACTCAAAAAATCGCCTATTTGATTAACGAGGCTGGATATTCCGCCAAAGAAATCGCGGCGATCACGTTTACTAACAAAGCAGCATTAGAGATGCAAGAACGTGTCTCTAAACTGATGGAAGGTAAATCTACCAAGGGGCTCACCGTTGCTACATTCCACTCATTAGGCTTACAAATTCTGCGGCAAGAATGTGCATACTTAGGTTACAAACCTCAGTTTTCGATTTTAGATTCGTCAGATAGTTTCAAAATTTTAAGTGATGTGCTGGCCACCACAGATAAACAGTTGCTACGTAAAACGCAGTGGCAAATCTCCAATTGGAAAAATGGATTCATCAACCCAGACCAAGCAAAAGCCACGGCTGAAGAAGATTTAACGCACGCGGCGGCCAAAGTGTATCAAATTTACCAACAAACGTTAAAAGCCTATCAAGCTGTTGATTTTGATGATTTAATTAAGTTGCCAGTGGAGTTATTCTCCAACCATGCAGAAGCATTAGATAAGTGGCAGCGTAAACTACAATACTTGCTGATTGATGAGTATCAAGACACCAATGCCTGCCAATACAAGCTGATTAAAATGCTGACCGGCGTGCGCGGACAATTTACGGCTGTGGGTGACGACGACCAAGCGATTTATGGCTGGCGTGGTGCGGATGTAGAAAACCTACGTCAGCTCACTGTCGACTTTAGCCGCTTAAAAGTGATTAAACTGGAGCAAAACTATCGCTCTACCGTGCGCATTCTACGTGCAGCTAACCAAGTGATTGCCAATAACCCCAAACTGTTTGAAAAGAAACTATGGAGCGATTTAGGCACAGGCGACATGATTCAAGTCTCCGCTACCATGAGCGAGGAGCATGAGGCAGAATCAGTCGTCATGAAATTACAAGCGCACAAGTTTGAGCACCGCACCACTTATAAAGATTACGCCATTCTGTATCGCGGCAACCATCAAGCGCGCATCATGGAACAATATCTGCGCAATCAAAAAATCCCTTACACCATCTCTGGTGGACAGTCTTTTTTTGATAAAGCCGAGATTAAAGACATTGTTAGCTACTTACGCTTAGTCGCTAATGAAGATGACGACCCGGCCTTTATTCGCGCAGCCACTACTCCAAAAAAAGGCATTGGCAACACTACGCTTGAACGCTTAGGTGAATACGCCAGCGCGCACCAGATATCGTTATTTGCAGCCGCATTTGAAGGTGATTTTCAGCGCGAGCTGGGTAACCGCCAACTAGAAGACTTGCTTAATTTTTGTCAATACATCAACAAATTACAATCTCGCGCCACCAAAGACCCCGCTGGCGAGTTACTACAAGACTTATTGAATACAATTCAATATGAAACCTATTTGTACGACAGCGAGGAACCACGTGCCGCCGAGAGCAAATGGGGTAATGTGCAAGAATTTATTGCCTGGCTAACCAAAAAAGGCGAAGCCAATACCGAGTTTGGCAATGAAGCTGAAGGTAAAACATTGTTAGAGCTCACACAGATGGTGTCGTTGATTAGCATGCTGGAGGGCAAAGAAAATGGGGAGCCGGATGCCGTTAAACTTTCTACCCTGCATGCAGCCAAAGGGTTGGAGTTTGGCCATGTATTCTTGATTGGCTGTGAAGAAGGCATCCTCCCCCACCGCGAATCGATTGATAACGATCAAATTGAAGAAGAGCGCCGTTTAATGTACGTGGGCATTACCCGTGCGCAGAAATCGTTGAATATCTCTTGGTGTAAAAAGCGCAAACGTGCGGGTGAAATGCAAATGTGTGAACAAAGCCGCTTTATTGGAGAGCTACCCAAAGACGACGTGAAGCATTTTGGCAATCCCTTTAATGACCCAGACCAATTATTAGCAAGTAAAGATTTTGGGAAGTCTAAAATGGCTAGTATCCGTGCAATGTTGAATCAACCTAAGCCATAACCACCTAGTCAACATGATTATGCGTCAATATGCATCGTTTTTACCGGCACTTCATTATATAATCCATCCATGAATATTATCCCAACGATACTATGTGGCGGTGCTGGTTCACGGTTGTGGCCAGTATCACGTGAGCTTCACCCCAAGCCGTTTATTCGTCTTGCGGATAACGAGAGCTTTTTACAGAAGTCATTTATTCGCGGCGCGATATTGCCGAATGTGACTGAAGTACTCACCGTCACCAATCGCGAATTATTATTCAAAACCAAAGATGACTACCGCGAAGTCAACCAAACCAATACCAAAACCAGTTTTCTGCTAGAGCCATTTGGCCGCAACACTGCAGCGGCTGTTGCACTTGCGGCGTTATATGTAGCAAAACAACATGGCGAAGACGCCATTTTACTGATTTTGACAGCTGACCACTTGATTGCCAATCAAGCGGCATTTCAACAAGCCGTGACAAACGCCAGCCTGATTGCGCAAACAGGCAAAATTGTCACCTTTGGCATACAGCCACACGCGCCGGAAACTGGCTATGGTTATATTGAAGCCAATCAAGCCAAACCCATTACATCCAACCAAAGCACGATTGGGTATGAAGTTGCACGTTTTGTAGAAAAACCCAATTTAGCGACAGCCCAAGCCTATGTCGATTCTGGCAAATTTTACTGGAACTCCGGTATGTTCTGTGCCAAAGCCAGCACGCTAGTGGCTGAGCTTCAACGGCACGCACCGGACATTTTAAATACAGCAAAAGCCTGTTTTGAGGTCTCGCTAAAAGACAATACAGACATCACGCAGGTTGAATTTGAAGCCAACACCTTTGCCAATGTACCCAGCAACTCTATTGACTACGCAGTCATGGAAAAATCTGCCAATGTGGCAGTCATTCCCTGCGATATCGGCTGGAACGATATTGGCGCGTGGGATGCCATGAGCACACTCACAGCGGCAGATGAAGATGGCAACCGTGTCAGTGGCTCAGCTATGTTGAATCACACAAAAAACTGCTTTGTACAGAGCGATAAACGCTTAGTAGCTATGGTTGGTGTTGAGGATTTGATTGTTGTCGACACGCAGGATGCTGTATTAATTTCGCACAAAGACTCAGCTCAGTATGTGAAAGATATCTATAACACTCTGAAAGAGCAAGGCAACGAATCTTACAAGCTACATCAAACTGTACATCGCCCGTGGGGTAACTACACCACACTTGAAGAAGGTGATCGCTTCAAAATCAAACGTATTGTGGTCAAACCAGGGCAAAGCTTGAGCCTCCAGATGCACCACCACCGCAGCGAACACTGGGTAGTGGTAAGTGGTATGGCGCGCGTGACCAACGGTGAGAATGTCTTTTTTGTCGCACCCAACGAATCCACTTTTATTCCGGCAGGATGTCACCATCGGCTAGAGAATCCTGGCGTATTGGATTTAGTGATGATTGAAGTGCAAAGCGGTGATTACGTGGGTGAAGATGATATCGTTCGCTTTAATGATAGCTACGGAAGAGTTAAAGCTTAGGGAGCTTTGACAAGCAAACGAAAGTACCTTATATGAAAGCAGTTATTTTAGCAGGTGGGCTTGGCACGAGAATTTCAGAGGAAACTCACCTCAAACCCAAACCAATGATTGAAATAGGTGGCAAACCCATTCTATGGCATATCATGAAGCTGTATTCTGCCCATGGCATTAATGATTTTATTGTATGTTGTGGTTACAAAGGCTATGTCATAAAAGAATATTTCGCGAATTACTTTTTACACATGTCTGATGTAACTTTTGACATGGTTAATAACAACATGCAAGTACATCAACGAAATGCCGAGCCCTGGCGAGTCACTTTGGTTGACACTGGTGAAGACACTCTTACTGGTGGACGTTTAAAACGAGTGGCAAGCTACCTAAAGGATGAAAATGCTTTTTGTTTTACTTACGGCGATGGCGTGGCCAATATAGATATCAAAGCACAAATTTCATTTCACCAAAACCACAAAAAATTGGCTACAGTAACAGCAGTACAACCACCGGGCCGTTACGGCGCGCTAAATATGAACGGACAATTAGTTACTGGCTTTACGGAAAAGCCACGAGGTGATGGCGGTTGGATTAATGGTGGTTTTTTTATACTATCCCCTAAATGCATAGACTATATATCGAATGACCAGACTAGCTGGGAGGCAGAGCCTCTTACCAACCTAGCTAAAAATGATGAGCTTATGGCTTTTACACACTCCGGATTCTGGCAACCAATGGACACGCTACGTGATAAAAATTTATTAGAAGAGCTATGGGAAACGAATAAAGCACCTTGGAAGGTCTGGGGCTAATGTCACGATTTTGGGAGGGTAAACGCGTTTTTATAACTGGTCACACTGGTTTCAAAGGGGGCTGGCTAACAATATGGCTTAAATCGCTCGGCGCAAATGTTATAGGATACGCTTTACCAGCAACAACGACACCTAACATCTTTAGTATTGCTAACGTTGCAGATTGTCTTATTGAAAATCACATGCAAGACATTCGTAACTTGGATTCGCTTAAAAAAGCAATGCTGAGCGCACAGCCCGATATAGTACTGCATCTTGCAGCTCAACCTTTGGTACGAAAATCCTATCTTGATCCAGTTGAAACATACAGTACGAATGTAATGGGCACAGTCAATTTATTTGAAGCAATCCGCCAGACACAATCGGTACGTGCTGTAGTGAATGTTACTACTGATAAATGTTACGAGAATCGAGAGTGGGTTTGGTCATACCGAGAAGACGAAGCAATGGGCGGCTACGACCCTTACTCTAGCAGCAAAGGCTGTGTGGAGTTGGTTACTTCTGCTTACCGCCGCTCGTTTTTTACAGGGTCCGGCGTTGTTGCCCTTGCCTCAGCAAGAGCTGGTAATGTTATAGGAGGAGGCGACTGGGCAGAGGATAGATTAATTCCTGACTTCTTGCGCTCGTTAAATCAGAAAAAAAAATTAGTCATCCGATCACCTCATGCTATCAGACCTTGGCAACATGTTTTGGAACCACTATCGGGCTATCTATTACTGGCTGAGCGATTGTTTTTAGAGGGCAGAAAATATGCTACCGCATGGAATTTTGGCCCTCGTGAAGAGGACGCTAAAACAGTACAATGGATTGTAGAAAAACTAGTCTCTGCTACACCTAACGCATCATGGGAAATTGACAACAACCCTCAGCCCCACGAAGCTAACTATTTAAAACTAGATAGTAGCAAAGCCCGAGCTATGCTCAATTGGCAATCGCGCTGGAATCTGGAAACTACCTTAACTAAAATTATTGAGTGGCACCAACTCTGGCAAAATGGCCATGACATGCACAAGGTCTGTTTGGAGCAAATTAATGCCTATGTTGAGACCAAATAAGATTTAGCGCATGTCCAGATTCGATTGTTTTAATACTCCATTAATTGGTTTAAAAATTATTCAACGGAAACCCATTCAGGATAGCCGTGGTTTTTTGAGCCGATTTTATTGTTCAGAAGCTTTCTCGACTATTGGCATAAATAAGCCAATTGTACAAATCAATCATACGCATACACGCCAGAAAGGTGCGGTAAGAGGACTTCACTTTCAGCACCCCCCGTTTGCAGAAACAAAAGTTGTAAGTTGTATCAAAGGCGAGATTTTTGACATCGCTGTCGATATTCGACAAGGCTCACCAACTTTCTTAAAATGGCACGCTGAGATATTGAATGCACAGAATCAGCGTAGCCTGATGATTCCCGAAGGGTTCGCCCATGGGTTTCAGACACTGACTGATGATTGCGAATTGATATATCTGCATACAGCAGCGTACCATCAACCTTCAGAAGGCGCTCTCAACATTCACGACTCACTACTTGGAATACAACTGCCTCTCGAAATAACAGATTTATCAGAACGAGACCGCATGCACGCAATGATTACAAATGATTTTTTAGGACTAGCTGTATGAAATGTCGTCACTGCGACACTGAACTAACCCTGCCTCTAATTGACTTAGGCAGCTCCCCTCCTTCCAATGCATATTTAACCACTCAGTCATTGAAAGCACCGGAAAAATGGTTTCCACTCAAGGTGCTAGTTTGCAAAAGCTGTTGGCTTGTACAAACCGAAGACTATACCGGGGCAAATGAGCTGTTTGACGCAGACTATGCTTATTTCAGCTCATTTTCTGACAGTTGGCTGAAGCATGCAGAACGTTATGTTTCACAAATGGCGGAACGCTTCCAACTGAGTACGCGATCATTTGTAATTGAGGTGGCTGCCAATGATGGCTATCTACTACAGTATGTAAAACAAAAAAGTTTCCCTTGTTTGGGTATTGAACCGACACACAGTACTGCCCAAGCAGCACGAGAAAAAGGCATAGAAATCGTTGAAGATTTTTTTGGTGTAATGCTAGCGAAAAAACTTATATCTCAAGGTAAACAGGCAGACCTAACCGCAGCAAACAACGTACTGGCGCATGTACCTGACATTAATGACTTTGTAACAGGATTCTCGCTGTTACTGAAACCAGAAGGTGTTGCGACCTTTGAGTTTCCGCACCTGCTACAACTGATTCAACATGCACAGTTTGATACTATATATCACGAGCACTTCTCTTATCTGTCATTGAGTGCTGTACAACGGATTTTTGATCTCAATGGCTTACAGGTATTTGATGTAGAAGAGCTTTCAACGCATGGCGGTAGCCTACGCGTGTTTGCACAAAGAAAAGACCTTGGCACGCGCCCCACTACAACAGCAGTAAATGATTTACTTGTACTCGAGACTTCTGCCGGCATTACATCCGAAAGTTATTATGCAAACTTTCAAGACCGTGCAAACACTATTAAAAACGATTTGATTGCTTTCTTGATCGATGCTAAAAAACAGTGTAAAAGAACTATCGCTTATGGCGCTGCGGCTAAAGGCAATACTTTAATTAATTATGCTGGGATTAGAGAAGATCTAATCTCTTGTGTTGTTGACCGCAACCCGGCAAAACAAGATAAATTTTTACCCGGCAGCCGTATCCCGATTGTGAACGAACAGGTTATCCGTGACAGCAAACCAGATTATGTATTGATACTGCCATGGAATTTAACCACCGAAGTCACAGAGCAACTTAATTACATCCGTGAATGGGATGGAAAATTCGTAACGGCCATTCCCCACATTAAAATATTATGAAATCTAAAATTCACTACACCAAGCCCTCTATCACTGAGCTAGAAGTAAGCTATGCAACAGACGCAGCCAGAAATGGCTGGGGTGAAAAATGCTATGAATATATTCATAAATTCGAAGAAAAATTCAAAGAATTTACTGGTGCTAAGTTTGCAATCGCAACATCTAGTTGCACGGGCGCGTTACATATGGGATTGGCAGCACTGAGCGTTCAAGCTGGTGATGAAGTTATTCTTGCCGAAACCAACTGGATTGCTTCTGCTTCTCCAGTCACATATTTGTGCGCTAAGCCTATCTTTGTAGATGTTTTAGAAGATACTTGGTGCATTGACCCCGCAAAAGTAGAAGCCGCTATCACGCCGCGTACCAAAGCCATTATTGCCGTACACATCTATGGGAATGTATGTGATATGGATAAATTACTGGCGATTGGTGAAAAATATGGCATCCCAGTCATAGAGGATGCTGCTGAAGCGATTGGTTCACATTGGCATGGTAAACACGCAGGTACTGTGGGTAAATTCGGCACATTCTCCTTTCATGGCACCAAAACACTCACTACCGGAGAAGGTGGGATGTTTATTACCAACGACCCCGTTCTATATGAAAAAGTACTTACCTTTTCTAATCATGGTCGCGCAAGGGGGCAAACCAAGCAATTTTGGCCCGATGAAATTGGCTTTAAATATAAGATGTCCAACATCCAAGCAGCGATTGGTTATGGCCAAATGGAACGTATACATGAACTAGTGTCTCGTAAAAGAGAAATTTTCAATTACTATGCACGAGCACTAACAAATCTTTCTGGCCTTTCTATGAACCCTGAGAGCGAAAATACCAAAAATGGATATTGGATGCCTACACTGGTTTTTGACGCATCTACAGGCATTACAAGAGAGCAATTACAAAAAAGATTCAGTGAGGAAAACATTGATGCCCGTGTGTTCTTTCACCCGCTATCTAGTTTGCCAATGTTTCAAGACTGCCCATCCAATAAAATTGCATGGGATATACCTAATAGAGCGATTAACTTGCCTAGCTATCACGAAATTTCGAATGAAGAACTAGATAGAGTTATTAAAGTGATAGAGTCTTTTATTGAGAGGTAAAACATTGCTTAGTAAGGATAAAATCAGTTTTTTCAATTCCGAGGGATATTTAATTATTCCTAACTTTTATGACTTCGAGAAAGACATTCTCCCAATCCAAAAAGCTATCTACGAGCTTATCGGGATTGTTGCAAGAAAATATAAGATTGAAATTAGCAGAGCCCCTTTCGATCCAAAAAAATTTGATGAGTGTTACACAGATATTATCAAAGTAAACAGGAGTTATGGTGGCGAGATTTATGATGCAGTTAAGCAGATACCTGCGTTCATTCGTTTAGTCTCAAACCCAAAAAATGATGAAATTTTCAAGGCGTTGCGCCCAGGATCTTCACCTGCAGTCGCTGCAGCTGGATATGGCATTAGGATTAACAACCCTTTTGAAGATAAATATCGTGCTAACTGGCATCAAGAATACCCATCGCAACTGAGAAGTCTAGATGGCTTAGTATTTTGGTCACCATTAATCAATGTGACTGTTGATGAAGGACCTGTAGCTATTTGTCCAAAATCACAAGTGGAAGGGCCCATCCCGGTATATACAACGGACACACGTAATAAAGAAAAACAAGGGGCCTATTCACTTGTACTTAGAGACGAAGAGAATCTAATTAAAAAATATCAACAAATTAGCCCGCTAAGTCAACCAACAGACCTTATAATCATGGACTTTCTATTAATTCATGCATCAGGCTATAACAAAAGTAATCGAGCATTATGGTCGATGCAATTTCGCTATTTTAATTACTTAGAAAAAACTGGACTAAATCACGGCTGGAAAGGTGGGTTTGCCTCTGGGGTAGACTTTAGAAACATCCATCCAGAACTATGTGTAGATTGAGAGCGCTGATGATTAACTGTAATGTTTGTAATGAAAATTTAACTGATAAAGTCTATGACACTACTGGTGTAGTATCCATTACATCAGTATGTACAGCTGTAGAATACCCAACCGAGGTTTACTATTGTAATGGCTGTGGTCATGTACAGACTTTAGAAATGCCGAATGAGTCTTCTTACTATGATGAGACATACAACTTTCTAGCCGAAAGCGAAGAAGAGGATCAGATTTATTTAGTTGACCAAGGCAACATTACCTATCGTACTCAACATCAAGTCACTGTTTTACTATCTAAACTCAACTTATCCAAAGGTACACGGATACTAGATTACGGATGTGCTAAAAGCTCAACTATGCGTGAGCTCACAAGAAGAAATTTAGGCATCACACCATACTTGTTCGATATCAGCGAACGATACACTGCATTTTGGGACGAGTTTATTGAGGATGGGAAATGGGCAACTTATAACTTACCTGAGTCATGGGATGGGCATTTTGATGTTGTCACTTCGTTTTTCTCATTGGAACACATCTCTAAGTTAGCTGATACTCTTCAACACATTAAACGTGTACTAAATGACAATGGCTATCTGTATGCTATTATTCCAAATACCCAGACAAATCCTGCAGACTTGATTGTAGTAGACCATCCTAATCATTTTACAAAACAGTCTATTATGCGGATGTTATCTGATAATGATTTTTCGTTGCAGGAGATTGATGACTCATCTCATCGTGGTGCATATATTGTAGTTGCCAAGAAAGGCAACTCGCTCTCGCCTCATACCCCAGATTCAATTCTCAAAAATGAGATAACCTCTATTGGTGAGTTCTGGAAATCAGCAGCACAAAGAATTCAAGAGTTTGAGAAAACTGCGACTATCAATAATGCTTCTGCTATATATGGTGCCGGATTTTATGGTTCTTTCCTAGCCTCTAATTTGAGTGCACTTGATAACGTCAAATGTTTTATAGATCAAAATAAATTTTTACAAGGGACTCAGCTAATGGGGCGCCCCATTATTAGCCCCATTGACTTGCCAAATGAAGTCAAAATTGTTTACGTAGCCCTCAACCCCAAGCACTCAAGAAAAATTATTCAAGATTTGACTTGCTTTAGTGGCAAAGATATCACTTTTTTCTACATTTAGATGAAATGAAAATAGCGGTTATATGCTCAGCCGGCGGCAGTGCTTTTTTTGCTGCTTACGACTTATTGATTCAAAATAGTTTATTTACAAGTGATAACTTTATTATTATCACCGACAGAAACTGTGGCGCAGAAAGTGAAGCAGAAGTTAGAAAAATTGACTGGCTCAGGTTGGACTTTAAGACTAAAGAACAATTTTCAGAAAGCGTTTTCGAGCACCTTTTAGAAAAAAAAGTATCTATAGTGTTCATGCTATACAGTCGACTAATCTCTAAAGAAATATTCTCTCGTCTACCTACCTTGAATGTACATCCAGCGCTATTACCTTCTTTTAAAGGCATGAACGCTGTAGGCCAAGCATTCAATTCAGGCGTGAAATTTTTAGGCGCTACGTTACACACAACAACTGCTGAAGTCGATGATGGAGCCGTGTTTGGCCAAGTAGTTAGTCCTATTAATGTGACCTATAGCAAAGAAGACTTAAATAAACTGTCTTTTGTCCAAAAAACTTACTTAATAGTGACGTTTCTAGAGTCGATTAAACTTGAGCTGGTTAAATTTCCAGCTCCTGATTTTATCCCTAGGTGGGCGCAAAATCCAAACCATAGTAGCTCGGCAAACCCATGCATTTCTACTCCTAAGCTTAAGAAGTCTTTTGATGAGTTCCAAATATCAACATTGAGAAACTGCGTAATACAATGAAGCTTGTTATTTCTCAACCAATGTTTTTCCCATGGGTTGGCTTTTTCGAACAAATTAAACTATGCGATGCATACGTGCACTATAACGATGTGCAGTATTCAAAAGGCAGCTTCACCAACCGTGTTCAAGTTAAAGCGCCAGAAGGAATAAAATGGTTAACTGTCCCGCTTAAAAACCTTAAGTTAGGTCAACCAATTAACGAAGTGGAAATTGACAATAAAAGTGATTGGCGTACAAGTCATAAGAATTTATTAATTCGGTGCTACCAAGACTCACCTTTTTTTGGCGAAATGTTGGAGATTGTTGAAGCCATCTACATGAAAGATTGGGAGTTGCTAGATGATTTATCACTAGCAAGCCTAAATATTGTAAGCAACTATTATGGATTGCTGGACATGAAGACCGTTACCCATATAGGTAATTTGGATGTTCAAGGAAAAAGCTCCGAAAGAGTCTTAGCTATTTGCAAAGCACTACATGCAAACACCTATATTACTGGTCATGGTGCGAGTAAATATTTAAATCATCAAATTTTTGAGCAAGCAGCCATTAAAGTTGAATATATGAGTTACGAGAAAAAGCCATACTCACAACGTTTTGGCGATTTCACGCCTTACGTAAGTATCTTAGATTTAATTGCAAATATGGGTAAAGACGGAATAAACTGGATATGCTCAGGCACTATTTATTGGAAGGATTTTATGCATGAATGAAGTTGAAAAGTTTGAAAGCGAAGTTGCAAAAAACATCGATGGTTTGAGCAAAGATAAAGATGTTCAAGCACTATCCAGAATATGGATCAGGGAAATCAGCCCCCATAAATATGCGTATAACTTCAAATGGCTGGGCAGGCCAGCTATACAGTTCCCGCAAGACCAAGTTGCGCTGCAGGAACTCATATGGTCAATAAAACCAGATCTCATTATCGAAACTGGTATTGCTCATGGCGGTTCATTGATGTTTAGTGCGTCCATGCTCGCTCTTTTAGACATGGAAGATGCAATAAATAGCGGTACCAACATGAACCCAAAGATATCCAATCGCAAGGTACTAGGCATAGATATTGATATCCGCGCGCATAATAAGTCTGCAATCGAAGCACATCCAATGGCATCCCGCATTCAAATGATACAAGGGTCTTCGATTGATCCTAATATTATTAAGCAAGTACATGATATTGCTAAAAGCTATAAAACCATACTTGTGTGCTTAGATTCTAATCATACTCATGAGCATGTATTAGCTGAGTTAGAAGCTTATGCATCGCTAACAACTAAAGATAGCTACTGTATCGTTTATGACACTGCAGTCGAAGATATGCCTGAAAATTTATCAGGGGATCGTCCGTGGGGTCCAGGCAACAATCCTAAAACTGCAGTTTGGCAATACTTACAGAGCCACTCTGAGTTTGAAATTGATAAGTCGATTGAGAGTAAGTTACTAATTACAGTTGCTCCTGATGGCTATCTCAAGCGAATCGGCTAGCTTCCTGAGGCCTCAGTAGTTGTCTCTCAAAAAAAATGTAATTGCTAATTTTGTTGGTCAAGGCTGGACTGCATTAATGGGTCTCGCTTTTTTGCCTCTGTATATCAAATATTTAGGCATAGAGGCTTATGGGTTAATTGGTTTTTATGCCGTCATGCAAGCATGGCTCGTATTACTAGACCTAGGCATTACCCAAACGTTAAATCGTGAAATGGCCCGCTTTATTGCTGGGTCGCATACCCCACAATCTATTCATGATTTATTACGTAGCTTAGAAATTATCTCCATAGGTCTGGCGACGATCATTTGCGCCCTAGTTTGGGTCTCATCAAGTTACATTGCATCAAGATGGTTAGATGCGCAAAACCTGACTAACAGCGAAATTAAAAATGCGGTTACGCTAATGGGATTAGTAATTGCATTAAGATTTATAGAGGGTATATATAAAGGCGCCCTGCTTGGACTGCAAAAACAAGTAGCCGTAAATATTGCTAACGTATTAATAGCTACAATGCGATATGGGTGTGTCATTGCAGTGCTGGTTTGGTATGCATCAAGCATTACAGTATTTTTTGCTTGGCAAGCATTAACATCAGTGATTTCTCTCGTAGTCGTTTTGTTATTAGTCTACAAAACATTGCCTACCCCCCCACGTTTTCCGGGGTTTTCATCCACGGCTATTAAAAAGATTTGGCGATTTGCAAGTGGAATGTTAGGCATTACTTTCCTAGCGGTTTTACTCACGCAAGTGGACAAACTTTTACTATCAAAACTTATAAGCCTAGAAGATTATGGCTATTACACATTAGCCGCAACAATGTCAGGAGGCTTAGCGCTCATCACCGCGCCTACTACTACTGCAATATATCCAAAAATGGTTCAATACGTTGCACAAGAAAGAAAGCAAGAGCTTACAATCTTATTTCACCAAGGCGCGCAATTAGTTTCCACATTGATAGCTCCAGTTGCAATGATGCTCGTTTTTTGTGGGGAGGATATTGTCTACTTGTGGTCAGGTGATATGAACTTAGCTAAAAAAACCGCACCGATATTGTTACCATTAGCATTGGGAAGTTTTTTAAATTGTTTGCTATGGATGCCATATCAACTACAGCTTGCTTATGGCTGGACAAAGTTTGGCATCAAAGTAAATGCAATAGCCGTTGCGTTACTAATACCTGCCATATTTTTGATTACCCCCCATTACGGTGCTGTTGGTGCAGCTTGGGTTTGGACATTGCTGAATACAGGCTATTTAATTATAGGCATGCACTTCATGTATAAAAAAATATTACCTTCTGAAAAATGGGCTTGGTATTGGCAAGACATTACAAAACAGACAATGTTTGCAGTTTTTGTGATGGTAGTTGTTAGATTTATGATGGAGTGGTTGTTAATCAACAACAGTCTAATTAAGTCTGCTATATATGTTTTTGCCTTGTGCGGAGCTATATTTGCTGCAATTTGGCAATCAAACCAGATCAAACTATTTGCCATGAAAAATATTAATACTTTTTTTAAACCTCAAAATGACTGAAAAAATAAATAGCCATATCCCTTTAGTAAGTATTGGGATGTTTGTATATAACGGAGAAAGCTGTATTCGAGACTCGATTGAATCAATTCTCAGCCAATCCTATAAAGATTTTGAGTTCATTATTTCTGATAACGCATCTACTGATGATACTCAAAACATTTGCAAAGAGTATGCGAAAAAAGATAGTCGTATTCGTTACATAAGACAATCAAAAAATATTGGGGCAACAGCAAACTGTCTTTTTGTCTTAGATGAAGCTATAGGTGAGTATTTCATATGGGCTGCACATGATGACATTAAGTCAGAAAACTTCCTTGAGGTTAACCTTAAGTTTCTTCAAAAAAATCCGGATTACATTGCCTCGACATCCCCCGTCAAGTTTAAGGATGGAATGCCAGATCCAGTCAAGATGGGCGATCAATCTCTTAACCAGGAAACGGCTCAAGAACGTTTTTTTGATTGCATTAACGCATGGACAGGCTGTGGTCGGTTTTACTCCCTAATACGTAGGTCAGCGCTTATTGATAACGTAACACTTAGACGCGGCGCATACTTAGGTCAAGATATTGCGGTTATTCTTGAGCTAGCCATTAAAGGTAAACTTAATCGAACTAGTGAAGGTTATGTTGCACTTGGGCGGAACGGGTTAAGTGGCAGTCAGACCATTTACAGAACTTACCGAAACAGCCTTTTAAACTGGTTTATACCATTGCACGAATTTAATGTTCAAATATGGAGCTTTTCAAGTTCTTTCTCATTTAAAAATAAAGCCCAACTTGCAATCACAATGCTAAAGATGAATTTAATATCGTCTTTACATCAAATAAAAACCGAACTCAAACTGCTATTGGCTGAAAAACTAAATTAAGTATGCATACAATCGCAATCACTGGGGCTACTGGGTTTATTGGTAAACATCTAGTAGCGGAACTACTTAGGCTAGGTGGTTTTCGTATAAAACTTTTAACTAGAGCTAAAAACAGTGGGACGAACAGCTTGATCGAGTCTGGCGTAGTAGTGGTTGAAGGCGATCTACTCAATCTAGAATCTCTGAATGGTTTTTTGGAACGGGATTGTACTGTTATCAATCTAGTTTATCTTCATGATGCTGGAGAGCAAAAAAATATGGAAGCAACTAACAACTTGCTGCATATGTGTAAATCTGCATCCGTTAAACGTTTAATCCATTGCAGCACAGCAGCTGTTGTAGGGCGAACACCTGATAACTTAGTTACAGAAAATACAGTCTGTCAGCCAGTAACCGAATACGGTATCACTAAGCTTAAAATTGAAACCATGATACTTGATACAAAGGATAGTTTTGACACTACAATTCTTAGGCCCACTGCAGTTTTTGGCATAGATGGCGAGCCGCTAAAGAAACTAGCTAGAGACCTTATAACTAAACGCAGGCTAGCGAACTATGCCAAATCATGCCTGTTCGGAAAAAGACGTACGAATCTTGTCAATATTGCAAATGTAGTAGCAGCAATTGTTTTTCTCATTAAACGCAACGAAAACCTGCGTGGGGAGACTTTCATTATTTCTGATGATGATAGTGAAAATAACAATTTTGTTTATACAGAGCGCTTATTGATGAAAGCGTTAAATGTTCCAGACTACAGATTTCCCCGCTTATTCGTACCACCATTTTTTCTAACTTTCTTGCTTGCTTGCCTTGGTAGAAATAATATTAACCCTATGTGCAATTACTCCTCTAATAAATTATTAGGACTTGGATATCAAAAAGCCTGTAGTTTTGAATCCAGCATAACAGAGTATGCAAACTGGTACCAATCTACAATCATGATGCGTCAGACTTCAGTTTTATGATGCAATTACGAAAAATCCGATACATATCTTTTCTATTAATGAAATGCTTATAAAATATGGAGTTAAAGCTGGAAGAGCCCTACCTACAGTGCCATGAAAACGTGGCCTGGACATGTTTCGATAATAAAGTTATGAGCGGAATCGTTTGAAAATCCTCCATGTTAATCACTTGTTAGATCCAATTACTGGTGGCGGTACTGCCGAGCGCACCATTCAGCTCACACGTTTTTTGATCAAGCAAGGTGCAGAATCCGCTGTGCTAACTTTAGATATAGGAGGAAAAATTCCTTCTGAGAGTGAGCTAGAAGGTGCACGTATTTTTAAGCTAACTTGTTTGAATCACCGTTACTTTTTGTTCATAACCTGGCCGTTTAGAATCAGAAATTTAATTTCACAGTTTGATATTGTGCATTTAATGGGGCATTGGACAATGCTAAATGCAGCGGTTGCTTTGTCATGTATACGTCAAGGTAAACCTTACGTAATTTGCCCAGCTGGGGCACTTAAAGCTTTTGGCCGCTCACGCTGGTTAAAATCGCTATATGATTTAGTGATTGGACGACGCATAGTTAAGTATGCTAGTGGTTGGGTAGCGATAACAGAAGTAGAAAAGCTGGATTTTGCTAACTATGGAATTAAGTCTGATTATGTAACGGTCATTCCCAATGGTATCGACCCGGATCTTTATATAGCCCCATCCAGTAGCGAGACAATAGATTTAACTCACCTTGGTTTAACACAGCAAAATCCCTATCTTTTATTTCTGGGCCGTTTAAATACAATTAAAGGCCCAGACTTGCTGCTAGAAGCGTTTATAGAAATTGCCGATACATTCCCCAATTTGCACTTAGTGCTTGCTGGCCCAGACTCTGGCTTATTGCCAAGTTTAGAAAAGCTAGCTAAGCAATCAACTGCAATGGACAGAATTCATTTTACTGGCTATTTAGGTGGGGCTGATAAAACCCATGCACTTCGGAAAGCTTTATGTTTGGTCATCCCCTCTCGCAACGAGGCAATGTCAATTGTAGTACTAGAGGCTGGCATTTGCGCAACGCCTGTTATTTTTACTGACAATTGTGGCCTGGATGATTTTGCCAAGGCGGGTGCAGGCACAATGGTATCAGCCTCGGTAAAATCAATTCGTGATGGCTTAATAAAATCGCTGTCTGATTTAACAAGCCTGCAACAAAGCGGTGAGCAACTACAAAATACAGTCTACGAGAAGTTTTTATGGGCGCAGCAAGCTAAACGATATTATCAGTATTATCAAGAACTGTTAAAAAACATTAAATAGTATTAAAACAACCAGTAATAATAAATAATAAAAAAGTGTAGTCATTGCTAATGAACTAATCATTTTTTAAACAAAAATACTAAGAATAACGAAGGGTTTAAAATGAGCTATATATTTCCATTAGCCAATATGGCTAATGCTTTTGCTATGACAGTTTTGCTTATCGCGTTAGGCTTAACAGGACATAGTACTTTGGTGGCAGAAGTAGGCATCGTGCAAGGTGCTACTTTGGCTTTATTCTACGCATTCTCAGCTAATGCACGCAGCCTGATACTAAACAAGTCTGCAGCAGTATCCGCAAACTCTGTAATGGCTTTCCGGCTATTAACGCTTACACCACTCGCCGTAATATCTTATTGGCTGAGTGTTAGCGCTACAGCGGTATCACCCATACTGGCTATTCTACTTATTACTAGACGAGTCGCAGAGTGGTTATCTGAAGTACACTTAAGTGAAATGGAGCGACTAGATAACCGTCTTTTTGCCACTCAATATTTCGTAGCACAATCTTTACTGTTAGTTCTTGCATTTGGATTGCTTGTAATGGATTCACAGATCTCTTATTTGGGCTTATCTGTGTGGGCCTTATTTCCACTGCTGTTCAGCTTCAAGTTTATTTATAGTGGTTTTGCAAACTTTCCCAGTTTAACCAAAAATATGTTATTTAAAATGCTGCCCCATTTGGGCTCTACAGCGATTATTGGCATTGGTGTTTATGTATTCCGTCTTTTAATTTTGCTGCTTATCGGCAAAGAAATAGCCGGTGATCTGTATACTGCATTTGCAATTGGCGGTTTAACAGGCTCAGTCTTTGCAAATTCATTAGGTGCAAGTATCGCATTGCATGAACAACGTAGCGGTAAGCGCCACTTTCCCAAAATGGTGAGATTGCCTTTAAATTTATCACTATTAGCTGGTGCTCTAATTTTTGTTGCTGCAACAATCCAATTAGATACATTAGCCTGGCTAGGTAAAACTTATTTTTTCTGGCAGGCAACAGGCCTTTCTTTAATTGGTGGCGTAGTAATGGTTTATGCTCAACGCGTCCGTTTCAGATTAATACAGCACGATGAGTATCATGACGTTTTTGGTCCAGATGTGATGATGAATATCCTGCTCATCACCTCAATACCATTTATCTATTATCTCTTGGGCTTACAAGCCTTGGCAGGCCTTTACCTATTAAGCTCGCTATTAGCACTTGTTTTCTATAAGAGCTATCAATTGGCAGAAATACGTTCGAGTAAAGGTCAATTTAATTTAAAAATTGGTTATTCCATTATCGCGGTGATGATTTTATTTCCACTCTATTTGCAATTAAGTAATGGCATATTTCGTAGTGCATCACTTAATTTTAATTCGGGTGCAGACCTTCATTTCCTTCCAATCCCCGTTTCTGTGATTGCTTGTTATGTCGGCATCCTGATGATTGCAGCATATCGTTACGCGACTACTTCCCTTTATTACATATTCTTTACTTGTTTATTGATGGTGACTACTACAGTAGCTATTTCGCAAGGGGTTAACGCTGAACAACAATCTAAATTCATATTGCTTATACAGTTTATCCTCCCAATGTTTGGTTTGGTTCTTGGGCAAATGTACTATGCCAAAAACCAATCTATAG
>Ga0123388_1051770_pt1 | contig 32751 bp, 31 predicted proteins | sample T0HHNO3metaT_FD_89916 | JGI IMG/M metagenome (GOLD analysis project Ga0123388, IMG submission 89916) | Methane-oxidizing artificial microbial communities from Washington, USA to study methane cycling - T0-HHNO3 metaT (Metagenome... | ecosystem: Engineered > Modeled > Simulated communities...
CGCTTTGTACCAATCCAGGATACGGCCAACGAATGGAGAAATCAAGAATACACCAGCTTCAGCACATGCACGCGCTTGGCCGAAACCGAATAGCAATGTAAGGTTACATTGGATGCCTTCTTTTTCAAGGATCTCACCTGCTTTAATGCCTTCCCATGTTGATGCTAGTTTAATCAACACACGGTCTTTACCTACACCAGCTTCTTGGTAGAACTTGATGAGTTTACGGCCTTTAGCAACCATCTTCTCAACGTTGAAAGATAGACGTGCATCCACTTCTGTAGAGATGCGGCCTGGTACTACTTTAGAAATTTCGATGCCGATTAAAACAGCCAATTTGTCAGCTGCGTTTTCAACTTGCACTTCTTTGCTACCGCCTTGGGCTTTGGCATAAGCAATTGACTCATCAATCAAATGTGCATATTGCGGCAATGTACTGGCTTTAAGCAGTAATGAAGGGTTAGTCGTTGCATCCACTGGTTTTACACTTTTAATCGCTTCTACATCACCTGTATCGGCTACGATTGTGGTCATGCTTTTTAATTGATCTAATAGATTTGCCATTATTTCCTCCTAATTTGCCTGCACCCAATTCTTTGAGTCACGCATGGTTTGTAAAATTCAACTAAAAACTTAACTTACCATTATAGCGCAAAATAAATTCAGAATGACTGAACACCGCGCTAAATTTTGCCCACAGCCAAGCCTTTGTTAGAATGTTAATTAATGTTAAACATCTTGTATTGATAAGCGCTGTGACTAAAATTCACTAGCATACGGGACTACATCACAACTTAACGCAGAATGAATTATTCAGAAGAAGACATTGCTAGCAATTCGATGAATTTATTGTCGGCGACTAACACGTGGATACTAATGCGTCATCAGTGGTTAATCACCAAGATGCGTAGCATCTTAACCGGCGAAAACGCACCTCCACTGTCCGATTTATATCAATTTGATGCATTGACCTCACATGATTTAAATCTGCCAGAAAATCTAAACGCTAGCTTTACAAATATAAAACAACGCTTAGAAAGCTCATGGGATGATACCGTCAAAGCCCATCACCCGCTTTCTGGTTTGTCTATTTTTGACCAACTTAATCTGTTCCAACTACAAGCGCATTTGTTTATGCAGGAATCAAAAGAACTGAATCAAGAATTATGGCGTGAATTTACAATGCGCGACCCACTAACTGGCGCATTGACACGATTGACACTTAAATCCAATCTACTGTTAGAGTTCAACCGCAACCAACGCCATCAACAGGCCTGCACTATTGCACTAGTCGATCAAGATAAATTTAAAGAAATCAATGATGAGTGGGGTCATAATGTTGGCGATAAAGTGCTGATGAATACCGCATTAATGATTCAGAATAATCTGCGTTTTGGTGATAAATTATTTCGTTATGGCGGAGATGAATGGCTAATCTTAATGCCTAATACCAATCAAAAAGAGGCCAAACTAATGCTGGAAAGGATTCAAAAACTTTCAGAAAGCTTTCAACACACGACAAATAGCCAGATCAAATTTCATAGCTCGTTTCATTACGGTCTTGCAGAATGTAGCCCATATGACAATATAGATGACTGGATTGCAGCCGCAGACAATAATTTATATGTTGCGAAAAAACTGATTAATATGCCACTGTTTAATGCTGCTGATAGCTCAGCACAGGCAGTCGCAGATTAAAACTGGTTTTGTGTCCAAGCTCACTGTCCACATCAACGCTACCAAGATGTTTCTCTGCCACCGTATGCACAAAATACAAACCTAAACCAGCGCCGTCCGGTGCGGCATTGCCGCCTTTTAATCGGCTAAATCGTTTAAACAATTGCTTCTGCTCATCTGGTGAAATACCTGCCCCATAATCAACCACGCTCATCACCGCTTGTTGATTCGCATAAGTGAGCTGAATTAACACTGTAGAGTATTCAGGTGCAAACTTGATAGCATTCAATACCAAGTTCAGAATAGCCCTATGTAATAATCCAAAATTACCATTCACCCACACCAAGCCGTCTACAATCTCCCTTTCCAATGTGATGTTTTTCTTAAGTGCGCTTTCATAGGCATCATCTACCGCCTGATGCGTAATACCGGCAAAATCCAGCTCTTTAAAGTCGGCACGACTGCTCATCTCAGCGCGCGAAGCCTGTAAAAAGTCTTCAGCCAAATTTAACGCCTGAGATAGCGGCGCATACAATCTTGATTTAAGCTGCTGATGCTCCTCCAGCACCATCATGGCACTCGCCAATGGCGCGCGTAAGTCATGTGAGATAAAGGCCAATACTTCTTTGCGGTCATTCTGTAAAAATCGTAATTGCTGCCCCGCCACACGCACTTGCTCAATGCGAGCATCAAAACTGTCATAGCTATGTGTAGCATGGTCTTTTGCGTCTGGTTTAAGGATTAAACTTTTTAAATAGGCCAACTCCTGATCTAAATAACGTTGAGCTGCCTCCAGCTTGCGCCAACTCCATACCGGATAAGAAATTAATACTGGCAATAGCGCGGCAGATGGCGGAATCCAAATACTCAACATCCTAGGTAAAATGGTTGCTAACAAACCAATCAACACAAAATATAGTAATGTTGAAACCAGTCCTCTTAACGCGGATAATTTGGGCATCCACACCAAAGGTAGCAACGCCAGGGCAATTAAAACCAATAGACTCAACCATATGGGCACCACATCAATCAGCCCTGCGGTACGCATCGAATCCAATACGTTGGCATGAAACTCGACTCCAGCCATTGGCTGCCCTAGCCCTGATACGGGCGTGGACAATAAATCATTCATACCAGATGCAGTGGCACCGATAAGCACGATTTTGTCTTTAAAGGTATCTTCTGCAAACTCACCATTTAAAACCTGTGCATATGAAATAGTAGAAAAGTGATCTGGCGGCCCGCTGAAATTCACTCTCTTTTGTTGTTGCTGTTGTAAAGAAAACATACTGTTCGCAACTGAATCTTGCTGAAAGATTGAGGCTTGAAACTGATTTTTTGAAGGCTGCTTAAGTGCAACATTTAATACCGCCTGTGAAAAATGTTGCCAAACTGGTGTGCCAATACCTTCAAACAAATAAACACTACGAGCAATACCGTCTTCATCCAGCACCGCATGCACACGGCCTAAATCGGCCGCATTTTCTGCTAAATCAGGCAATGGTAATGTTTCAATCAATTGACCGTTCACCCGCGCAGTTTCTAGCAATACTGGCAGCACGACATTACCAGCCTGCCGTATAGCTTCTGCCAGTGCAATATCAGACGAAGGATTTAATTGATCTGGTTCAGAAAAAACAATATCCAAGCCAATTGCGAGCGTGTTTTCTTGTTTAAGGCGCTGAATCAAATCAGCATGGATTTGCCTTGACCAAGGCCAGCGACCTAACCGGGACAAGCTATTTTCATCAATCGCCACAATAACAATGTCATTAGGTGCAGGTGTTGTATGAAGCTTCTGCCCTATATCAAAAATCAGGTTATCGACGCGCGAAAATAATCCGGTTACATGGATTAACACCACCAGTGACAGCAAAATCAATGCTGTCGATACATAATCGTTAAAACGAATGCGGGTCAAATGATGTTTCTTCTAAAAGTACTCACCTTAATTAAGGGAATCGCCATTGCGGCCAAGCATCGAACGCTGTTTTTGCTTCTGGCCCGGCAAAGCCATCGGTATCAACCAAGCGCAGCCTCAAAGTTTGTTTGCCGTATTCACGTAGCAAGAAATCAAAATGACCATCTAAACCAACGGCTTGCCAAACATTGATTTGATTATTCATTTCATTGTCTAACATCGCCTCATAAGCTAAACCTTCTGGCGGATCAACCGTTGTAATAAACACCCGATTCTCTTCAACTTTAGCAACTAATTGGCTAATGTCTGGCATGGGGGGGACTGGTTTATAGCTAAACTGATTCACACCGGAATAAGGGCTAACATCGTCACCGTCCACACTGGCTAAACGCCAAAAATACTGACCTATTTGTAATGGATCTTTTGGTATGAACTGGTTAACGGTTACTTGCTCCGTTTGCAATATATCTTTAAATTCCGCATCTTTAGCAAATTCGATCAAATAGGTTTTAGCCATATCTGCCGCTGACCAGCTTAATACCGGTTTAAGCTCCCTCACAACCTCTGCCTGACGCGGCGAAACAGCTTCGGGCGCCAAAAGACGCGTACGTATCGTAAATGGATGCGTTGCATCATAGCCTTCTAAACCGTTGCTATCTTTTGCACGCACTTCTAAATAATATTGCCCGTCATCAATATCACCAAAATCTAAACGACTAGTCTGACTTTCCGCCTCGGCTAGCACGGTATTCAATTGTGCTTCCTTGTAGACCTTGCCAACCCAAGCGACAGCATCTTTCTGCGCAGGCATCGTAAAAGTAACCGGCAACGTCGCTAGCTTGACAGGTAGTGAACTTACATCGGGTGCGGGCAACAACATAACAGGTGGCTGCGGCGCATGGCCATTTTCAGACAAACTACCGTAGCCTTTTTCAACCGCTACCTCTTCACCTGCAGCGGACAACGCGACCTGTCCATCTAAGGTTTCTTGCCAAATATGCTGCTCATCTGTCGACACTCTAAATTCAGTGCCGCGCACGGCTGCTACTGCAGTCGGCGTAAATATCTGCATGTTATTGCCCTGCATTTTTTGAGGGTTTGCTTCTACTTCAACTTTACCCTGTTGCAAGCGCAGCTTGGTATCAACCATACCGCCACCGCTATACATGCTCAAACTATCCAATTTCAAAGTCGAATTGGACTGCATCGTCACTATGGAACCATCGGCAAAACGAATGTTGAGCTTACTTTTATCTGCCGTTTGCAGTTCACTACCTGGACTTAACTGCTGTCCTACAACAACTAGCTGTTTAGTTTGATTGGCTTTCAGGATAAAAGCCGTACCTACACTTGATACGATTTCTGCATTGGCAGGGCCTTGCTTAACCAAATGCAGAGGCACACGAATTTTGCTGCCGATAGGCATGCGATAAGGGTCTTTTATGCGATTTAATTTTTGTAAAATATGCCAATCATTTGGATTGATTAAATGCTGTTCACCAAAATGAATCAAGGTATCGTGCGGACGCACACTGTAAACCCATTCAGGTGAAGTCTCTGCGGCGAAGACGCCGCCGTTCAGTTGTGGCGCCAATAAGGTTAACAGCAAAATTGAACGTGTGAAATGCGTTTGCTTTACTACATTTAAAAAGGGGATTTTTATGTGCATTTTAGTATTCATATCGGCTTGAAATTTATTTTTAACTAACAGGAATTTCAACCTAAATCCAAAAGAATCTATACCAAACGCTCTAAGCGGTAGCCTTGATGATAAACGGAAATCAGACGCCAGCCAAATTGCGGCAATAACTTTAATTTGCTACGCAAATGGCTCACATGCACATCAATCGTCCGCGTATCAATATCCGGGGTCGTTCCCCAAACCACTTTGGTTAAATGCGCACGCGATAATAAAACATCTAAATTTGCAAAAAAATACAGCGCCAACTCGGTTTCTTTTTCTGTCAGCTTGATAATTTGAGCGTTAATCTCGAATTTTCTTTTGTTCAGATCTATCTTCAACTGACCATGATTAATGGATTCTGCCTGATTTTTATTAGGATTAACCCTGCGATGAAGCGCGCTAATTCGTGCCAATAATACATTGATATTTGGCGGCTTCACAATATAATCATCAGCACCTGCTTCCATCACTTGCACAATATCTTCTTCAGCATCTCTGCCGGTTAAAAAAACCACAGGTGGCGTATTGCCTTTTAACCGCAGGCTAGCAAGTACTTCTGCACCACTCATGTCTGGCACTTCCCAATCCAGCAGACATAAATCAAACTTATCGCTGACAACTGCTTTTAAATACTCTCGCCCCATTAAAAAATGTTGTACTTCATGCCCTGCCGCTGTGAGTGAACGTACTATATCTTCAGCAAAACTTTCATTGTCTTCTAAAAATGCTATTTTCATCCCTATGATATTTCCTATTCTTACTATTCTTATTGCAACTCATGCCAAATCGTTAGCTAACCATCGTATTGAATCAACTTATTATTTAACGCACGCACGAACAAGCACGCTACCGTTAAATCGGCACTTGTACCTGGGTTCACCTGTTGTTGCTTAAGCCGATTATCCCATGCAAGCAACTTGCTTTGATACAGCTTAGGGCTATCTGAAATGTTAAACATTGTTAAATGTTGGCTGGCTTGATGCTGAATATCTGCGGCGACCCTTACGCCGTGCTTACGCACAATATGCGAATCGGCAAAGGCGGATAGCAATGTCAGGTACAGTTTTGTCGTTAACCACGCACTATTCATACCGGTATTATTTTCAATATCAGCCTCAGTCAATATTGGCAAGCCAAGCTTGAAAATCACTTCAAATCCATTGGCATATTGCATGGCGATTAAATCGCGGTCCGCCGCAGCTTGCATGGCTTGCAGTAAAGTGCAACCAGCCTGCTGACGCACATCGTGTTGCGCTACATCACCCAAGCCCGCAGGATTAGCCAGTGCAATGGCATCAAAAGTGCATTGCGCATCGCTGGTGGTCGTCTGCTGCAATACTTGTTTTAAACGTTGCTGTAAATTACCTTGCAATGGCGTTAAAACCGCATGAATTAAAGGCGCGCACAATAAAATAATGCCTAAATTGGTATTGCAGGAAACTGATTTTTGCGTCGCTTCCACGCTAACTAAAATACGCTGGCCTAAACTTAAATCCGCCTGTGCGATTACGCTAGAAACCGCTTCGGCACTTTTGATAAAGTCATGGATAGTCATGCCGTGGCCATCTGCAAAAATATGCACATTGCCAGGTTTTAATGCCTCAAGCTCGGCGATACAAGCCATCTTGAAAAGTTGGGCCAATTGTTGATTTAATGGCTGTTGATTAATACTAGACATAAGATTTATATCTCATCAGTTTAGATGACTTAAACAATCATCCACCAAAGCTTGGGCAATATTGATTTGCGTCACACTTTGTAAACCGCGCCATGCGGGAATACTATTCACTTCCAATACGTAAAGCGCGCCATCCGCATCGCAGATAATATCCACGCCGCAATAAGCAATATCTAGGGCTTTGGCAGCTTGTTCTGCCAAATTTAAAATATCTGCATCATCAATTGCCTCGCACTCTGCACCCAGTGCTACGTTATGCAACCAGCCTTCACCACTGCGGCGTATAGCGGCAATTGCTTTATTGTTGATTACAAATACACGGTAATCGTGAGAAGCTTTAATCAATGTTTGTAAGTAAAAAACACCATCCACATACTTATCCATCGGCAAAGGATATGGCTGACTGACAAGTCTTACGCCCTGCCCTTGCGATCCAAATAAAGGCTTAATAATTAACTGTTTACTGGTGTTAACTGTTTTATGCGCGATGATTTCATGTGCAACTTTTCTGGACTCACACACCCAGGTTTGTGGCGTTTTTATGCTAGCTTGGTGCAGTAAAAAACTGGTCATGGCTTTGTCAACGGTACGCTCAATCGCTTTACCGTCGTTGTAAACAACAGTCCCCTTCATTCTCAGCATATGCAATATATTCAAGCGCGTGGTAATTTGCTGCAAAGTTCCTCCCGCAATACCGCGCACAAAAACGGTTTTGGGTAAGGCATTAAAATGGGGGATTTGAATGGGCAATTGAGAATTTTTGGCAAGGTCTTGCGATAAATCAATCACGCAATCTCTTAACGAAACAAAAACCGCTTCAACCCCGCGCACAGCAAAAGCTTTAGCTAATTGCGTGCCATGCCAGCCACCTTTAGTTTCCACTTCATCGGTAAAAATCGGAATGCGCATTTAAGACTCATTAAGCACCGAACGATTGATTTAATAAAGCCTCGTTAAATGCGCCTCCAAAGAAACTATTGCCTGTGGTTAAATTGGTGATAGTCACTTTTGCTGGTGAAAATAATAGCGGGTCAATTTGATAAAAATCCATATTCACCGCTTTAAATACTTGCGCAAACGGCTTGCCATAATCTTTTGAAGCGTTACTTGGTAAATCTGCTGCTAATTGCTTTGCGGCCTCATCCGTGGACTGCACAAACAATTGCACAAAACCACCAAATAAAATCGCATCATTCGTACGCCCCATTCCAGTTAAAAAATCCGGACTGGGTGGCGGCAACGGCGCAGAGGCGATGCCATCAACAAGCTGTTCTAAGGGGAAATGCAATGTGTGCAACTTATGTAAGGCCACCTCTAATACACGCGCCACAATCTGCACTGTACCAGCGAGGCTGCGGGTTGGTGTTAAGATGAAAGTTAGATTCTCAGCGGATACATTAGTATCTCGCACTACTTTTGCAATGATTTCGGCAGGCGGGATTTTGTCTGTTTCTAATATTAATACAGTTTTATTAGCAGAATCTTTGTACTGAATATCACTAAAAATATCTTCACGCTGCGCGATACACCGTGCCGGACCAGAACCAAGCGAAAAAAACTTTTCGAAACTTAAAGCCCAGCCCGCATATTGGCTACCAAGACAGGCTAAGACAGGATTTTTTGCTGTGACTTGTATGCCTGCTGGCCAATTTTCAAAATGGCTATTCTGCACAAAACTGACTTGCCCCAAACCACCCATGCAGATTTCTGCAATGCGTCGCCCAACCTCTAAACCGCCCGTAGCTTCAATACCAGCATCAACAATTGTTGCGCCTGTCGCATGCGGGTAAACGTTTAAATTAAGTGCATTCGCATCGTTAATTAAGGCCGTAACCAAGGGCTGAGATAATTGGTTAATACTGATATTTTTGCTAAGTGACATATGCTCGCTTTGAATCATACTGTTGGATTATTAAGTTTAATTAATGAATTAAACTAGTGATAAATTAAGTAATGAAAACTGAAATCGTAAAGCCTGAAGCGTATCACAGGCTAGCTACTCTTTCTAATACTCTGTGCTTGGCTAACCTTGCCGTACGCGCTTCCGCAATCACACTACAAATCGGCGCACCCGCCGGTATCTCACTATTGGGTTGTGGAATATCACACACCCATGCTGGCCAATCCATTTTTGCTGACACTTTTGCAGTTTTACCGGCGTAGACAATCTGCAATGCGCGCGACTGTTTGTTTACAACCGGCCAGCTATCTAATCGCCCCAAGCAAGCATCCACATGTGCTGTAAATAAATTGCCACGCTTGGTTTGATATAAGCCCACACTGGCACTTAAGCGCGGGTTGATTTCCAGCATCAATACATCGTCATTTTGCACAAGGCAATCGCAACTGTTCAAGCCTTTTAATACCAGCTTCTGGGTCATTATCTGCACAAATGCCGTTAGTTTATTTTGAGCAGCTTCACTCAACAGTGTGTGGCTAACCAAACCACCGAAGCGATAAGGCGACAATAGTGTCGGGCTACACCATTGCTCATTAAAACCTAGCACAAGGGCATTTTTACCATCCGCCAAAAACAGGCAAGAAACGGGTGTACCTGACTGTTTTTTCTGGTAATACACTTGGTTTGCAGACTCTAATTCTAAAGGTAAAGCGGATTTAACATGCTCGCCACCACTTGCACCAATCGTTTTCTGCAGCCAACCCAGCGTATTGATTGGTTTTTTGAACACCGTTTCCGGATAGAACATGTTGCATGCATCACACAGCGCAAAAAATGATTTCGGCTGTTTGCATTGCTCCAGCACTTCCGCACTGTTGCCAATGACAGGTAACAATAAAGCGATTTGATCTAGTAACTCAGGCTGCGCCTCAAAACCTGCACCGTAGCTCAACCCTATACAATGATCTAAGTCTATTCGATTTAAAGCGTCTAATAATTGATGTGCATCAAATTGACCGTAATTCACCTCAATTTGAATCACTTTTTCCGCTAGATTTTGCGTGTCCACATCTGCAAATGCATCGATTGCAATCACGTCAAAACCAGCATCAACCGCCACCTGCACATAACTGCGACTGGAAATTGCCGCAATAATGATTGTATTTACCACAACTAAAAGATGACTTAGAAAGCTCTGGCGATATCAAATGCGTGGTTATAAGCCAGATGCACTGGATGCTCCGTTTCCAGCATTTGTTGCAGCATCGCTTGCTGTGTTTTATATTTTAACTGGCCAATCGCCAATGCACCCAGTCCAAAAATCTGTGTATCTGCAATTAACTGTCCATCACTCATCACATCGACGCCAGCTGCGCCAGAAGGTGCAACCGCATTCACATCCGCCACAATCTTAAGCGTTTTAGAGGTAATAAAATGCGCCAGTTCCAATACCCTAATACCTGCTGCTGCCGCACAAATAGCGACCGTTGCAGTTTGCACAATCTGTGTTTTCTTTACATCATCAGTACCATCAACCACTTGCAGAGCTAATCCATACTTTGATTCCAACTCTGCTGCGTAGGCCTGCATTTGCGCTAATTCTTTGTGTGCCACCAATTGCACTGTGGCGCCCAATGAAGCGGCGATTAAGGCAACTGTGCTGCCAACTGCTCCACCTGCACCCAAGATAGCAATGGTTTGTGCAGCTAATTCTTGTTGATTGTTTTTTAGTACCGTATCCACTTTAGCCAGCATGGCTGCCGCTGTTGTAAATGCGCCAGACGGATCTGCAAATGTAGACATTTCAAACGGTGTGAACATGGCATTTTTCGTGGCTTGCTGCATGGTCAATGCCAGATGAATATCGCGCCCACCAATAAATAGCGCCTCACGTTTTACGCCTGAAGGACTGCGCGAAAAAATCGCATCCTGCGTAAGCCCTGCAACCTCATTTAACACCACATTGGTATAAGGCATAATTTTGTCAAAACCCGCGTCATACGCCATATTTACGTCAAACGGACTGGCGTTTTTAGCAGCGGTAATCAAATGTAATATAGATACTTTTTGCATGATAATTTATCTTTATAGGATGGACTTAATATGAGTTACTTTACAGCTACGTTTAAATATTAACGTTACTTAAATAAGCGCTTAGCCTAACTGAATAGTAGCGCCGGTATTTTTAGCGCGCATCAATTGAAAGCGCAGCTGGCCGAATTTAGAAAACCTCTGCTGTAATTGATTCAACATTTTATTGGCAATATCGTCATTCTCAAATATGGCAAACCCGGTTGGCCCCCAAGAGCTTTGCCCCGCACATATCACACCTTGGGTGTTTAAATAACCGAGCGCTTCCGACACTTTCGCACTTTTATAATGTCCACCTTGCGCAGCAGAAAAATAGGCGCCTGTCGCTAATTGCAAGGCATGAATCGCTTGAGAAAATTGTGCGTAATCACGCTCAACAATTGCGGGCAATGCTTGCATTAACACGCGGTGACTTAACGCTTGCGCAGTGGCTAAATCTGCATGAGGCAAGGTCCCAAAAGCTTGCAATTCCGCATCGCCAAATATACCTTGGTCATCGTTATCCATCATCAACAAAATTGGCCACTCTTGTGGAAAATCATGGCGCGCAATTATCGGTGGGGATTGTCGGTTATTTTCTTGTGGATTATTTTGATATGTATTCCTGCCACCATCAAATACTAAACCGCCTTGCTCAAACGTACCGATACCAATACCGGAACGACGGCCCCTGCTTGTCATAGCAGCTAATTGCGCAGTCGTTAGATTTAAATCAAACAAGGCATTAATGCCTGTACCAATCGCTAAAGCCATCTGCGTGCCAGAACCTAACCCCGCATGCTCAGTTATCTTTTCATGAATTTCAACCGAAATATCCAATTCAACATTTAGCTTTTTTTTGATATTTTCAACGATTTTATCAACACAATCGTCACCGTTAGCCACATTTAACGTTTTTTTACCTCTAGCAACTGTTAATCGAGTTGCCGGTGCATTTAAAGCCACTCCCAAACTACCAAACATTCGGCCTTTACTGCCATTTAAATCGACAAACCCCATATGTAAACGTGCTGTAGTCGTTACTGTCACTTGTTGCAACTGCAATTTTTCACAAGGTATAAGATTTAAATTATTCATGACGTGCTTGGCTATTCTGCGCTTAACTATTTCCATTATTTTAGCTTAAACGAACAAAACCATGACAATTTAGCTGCTTTTAGTCCAGTTGAGCTACTGATGTAACGTGACATTAACGGGCTATTTTGGCACAATAACGAACATAAACATTTAACAATCAATAGTGTGCATATTTATAAAGCACTATTAATCTAGTTTTTCTGTAAAAAATTAAGGGATTTCAGCATGTCAGCAGCTCACGTAGTTCCATTTGAACAGCTCCGTAATACAGATGTAGGATCAGTTGGTGGTAAAAATGCTTCTTTAGGCGAAATGATTTCACAGCTAAAAGCCAAAGGCGTACGCGTGCCGACTGGTTTTGCTACAACCGCTCATGCATTCCGTGAGTTTTTAGCACAAGATGGCTTAGATAAAAAAATCAATGATTTGCTGGATAATTTAAATGCAGATGACACGCAAGCGCTAGCAATCTGCGGTGCACAAATTCGCACATGGATGATGGATGCACCTTTTCCACCAGCATTAACTGCTGCAATTGCTGAAAACTATGCACGCCTGACTGACAATTCTGCCGCTGGTACAACTTTCGCAGTGCGCTCTTCTGCCACAGCAGAAGACTTGCCTGATGCTTCATTTGCCGGCCAACAAGAAAGCTTTTTGAACATTCATGGTTTGGATAACATTAACCATGCTATCAAAGAAGTATTCGCTTCTTTATATAATGATCGTGCGATTTCTTACCGTGTACATAAAGGTTTTGTCCATGCAGATGTCGCGTTGTCAGCTGGTGTGCAACAAATGGTGCGTTCAGACATCGGCTGTGCTGGCGTGATGTTTACTATTGATACGGAATCCGGCTTTAAAGATGTGGCGTTTATCACGTCATCTTACGGTTTGGGCGAAACAGTGGTACAAGGCGCGGTAAATCCTGATGAGTTTTACGTGCACAAACCATTATTAGCGCTTGGAAAACCAGCGATTGTGCGCCGCACCATGGGCTCTAAATTAATTAAAATGGTATTTAGCGATGCCACGCAAGCAGGCAAAAGCACACTGACGGTAGATGTGGATCCAGCGCAAGCAGACGTGTACTCATTATCGGATGCAGATATTTTAGAATTAGCCACCTACGCCATGACTATTGAGTCGCATTATGGCTGTCCGATGGATATTGAGTGGGGCAAAAACGGTTTAGATAACAAACTGTATATTCTACAAGCACGTCCAGAGACAGTGAAATCACAAGAATCACTGAAAAACGTAACGGAATCTTACAAGCTACAGAAGCACTCTTCTATACCATTAGTTGCAGGCCGTGCAGTGACACAAAAAGTAGGTGTTGGCCCGGTTAGAATTGTTTTAGATCCTGCACAAATGCATGAAGTACAACCAGGTGATGTATTGGTCGCCGATATGACTGACCCAAACTGGGAGCCTGTAATGAAACGCGCTTCTGCTTTGGTGACCAATCGTGGCGGCCGCACTTGTCACGCAGCGATTATCGCGCGCGAATTGGGTATTCCAGCGATTGTTGGCTCTGTTAATGCGACTGATTTATTGCGCGAAGGCGAAATTGTCACCGTTTCATGTGCTGAGGGCGAAACCGGTTTTGTCTATCACGGTGCGTTAGATTTTGAAGTATCATCACAAGCAAACAGCGCATTACCAAAACCGCCCTGCAAAATCATGATGAACGTCGGCAATCCTGATATGGCATTCAGTTTTGCGCAAATCCCCAATGATGGCGTTGGTTTAGCGCGATTGGAATTTGTGATTAACAACATGGTTGGTATTCACCCGAAAGCGATTTTAAATGTGGATGCAATGCCAAAAGCCATTCAAACCATCATTAAAACGCGCGCGCGCGGTTATGCATCACCTAAACAATTTTATATTGATAAAGTTGCGGAAGGTGTTGCAACTATTGCTGCTGCTTTCTACCCAAAACCAGTGATTGTGCGTACGTCTGATTTCAAATCAAACGAATACAAAAAATTGGTTGGCGGCGATATTTACGAACCAGATGAAGAAAATCCAATGATTGGCTTCCGTGGTGCGGCACGTTATATGGCAGAAGACTTTAAAGAGTGTTTTGCCATGGAATGTACTGCCATGAAAAAAGTACGCGATGAAATGGGCTTAGTTAACGTTGAACTAATGATTCCTTTTGTGCGCACTTTGGCTGAAGCTAAAGCCGTGACTGATATCATGGCTGAGAATGGCCTTAAGCGCGGCGAAAATGGCTTGCGTTTAATCATGATGTGCGAGATCCCTTCTAACGCCCTGTTAGCTGAACAGTTCTTAGAATACTTCGATGGCTTCTCAATCGGCTCTAACGATTTAACGCAACTAACATTGGGCATGGATAGAGACTCTGGTATCTTGGCTGATGGCTTTGACGAGCGTAACGATGCGGTAAAAGCATTATTAAAAATGGCGATTAGCACCTGTAATCGTTTGGGCAAATACGTTGGCATTTGTGGCCAAGGCCCATCAGACCATCCTGATTTTGCTGAATGGCTGGTTGCTGAAGGCATTCAATCTGTATCGCTTAACCCAGATACCGTGGTTGCGACTTGGCAGCGTCTTACCAAGAAATAAAGCTAGAAAATAAAGCTGAAAAATAAAGGTTATAGTTAATGGATCACCGTACTGTGTTTTTTATTTCTGACGGCACTGGCATTACCGCTAGTGCTTTGGGAAAGCTACTGGAGCATTTTCCACGCACCAATTTTAAACAAGTACGGATGCCATTTACCGACACTTTAGAAAAAATTCAGCTGGCAAAAGATGCCATATCACACGCCACCGAAGAAGATAATGCCAGACCAACTGTCATTATGTCTTTAGGTAACATGGAGTTACGTAACAGCTTAAAACAAGCCAACGCCTACTTTATTGATTTATTTACCACGTTTATTGACCCATTGGGTTTGGAATTAGACCAAAAACCGCTCACTGGTGCAGGCATTGCGCATAGCGTGATGGGCACTAATTATCACGAGCGTATGGAAGCCATTAGTTTTACGCTTGGGCATGATGACGGCATGACAAATTTTGGCCTTGATGAAGCACAAGTGATTTTGATCGGCGTATCACGCTGCGGAAAAACCCCAACCAGCATTTATTTAGCCATGCAATTTGGCATTAAAGCGGCAAACTACCCACTGATTCCTGAAGACTTTGAGCGTGGCACACTGCCTGAAGTATTGTACAAACATATTGATAAGATTTTTGGGTTAACCATTAAACCGGAACGCCTACATTCTGTGCGCTCTGAGCGCAGACCAGATAGTTTTTATGCATCACTGGAGAACTGTCGCAAAGAAATCGCCACCGCTGAAAACCTCATGCGCAACAACAACATTACGTGGGCGGATTCAACCAGCCGCTCAATTGAAGAGTTATCTGCAATCATTTTGCAAAAAACACGCCAACCCGCAAAATAGACGACTGAGCGATTAACTTTAAAAATGATTGAATTAACGTCATTAAAATCATAAAAAAGAGGCCTTAAGCCTCTTTTTTATTTCATATTACCTATATTAAAAACCATTTATTTTAAAAATGGTTTTATTTTACCGATAATTTCAGCAGAGTCCGGTAATACAGTGCTTTCAAATGCATACACCTCTTTACCGCCCGGCAGAATCACATATTTATAAAAATTCCACTTAGGCACTTGGCCAGTTTTCTGTGCCAATTGCTTATAAAAAGAATTGGCGTTTGCGCCTGACACCGAACTTTTAGTTGTCATTGGAAAATTTACGGCATAAGTCAATTTACAAAAATCGCCAATGGCTTTATTGTCACCCGGTTCTTGCTTGAAGTCGTTAGAAGGAAAACCAACCACTAACAAGCCTTGTGCTTTATGTTTTTTATACAACCCTTCCAGCGCTTCAAACTGTGGTGTAAACCCACATTTACTCGCCGTATTCACGACTAATATCGGCTTATCCTGATAATCACACAGGTTAATTTTGTCGCCTTGCAATGTCGTGTATTGATGATTGTACAACTCTGGGCAAACTGCTGCATTCGCTGCCACACTAGCCCCCAAAACAAACAGCCCAATTAAACTGGTTGCTAAATTTATTCTCATATTGATGTTCATTATTGTGTCTTCTAAAATAATTTAACGGCATGTCTGACAGACTGAAAACGGGCTTAATCGTTCGTTGCTTTTGCTAGAACTCAACTCAAAATAAAGTATGAAGAAACCAGCCTATGACAGCAAAAATGCCAATTAACTTTATCACGCTCAATTTAAACTTAAACAATGCCATTACTGCTGCCAACGTTAGCCCACATGCTAACCAGTCTAAGTTAATCAAGACATGATTGAATGACAAATCACCTTTTGGCCAGAAAATATGTACTGCAAAAAATAAGGCTAAACTAACAATGACACCAACAACTGCCGCCGTAATGGCCATTAATGGTGCAGTCAGCTTTACGTTATCTTGCGTCGATTCAATCAATGGTGCGCCCAAAAATATAAAAACAAACGAAGGTAAAAATGTAAAGAAAGTGACTACACATGCCGCTAAAATCGCTGAAAACAATGCATTATCAGCGCAAAAAAAAGGTTGTGTCCAAGCGCCAACAAAACCAATAAAAGTGACCACCATAATCAGCGGTCCCGGCGTGGTTTCACCTAAAGCTAAGCCATCCATCATTTGTGTGACGGTCAGCCATTGATAATGCTCAACTGCATTTTGAAATACATAAGGCAAAACTGCATAAGCGCCACCAAAAGTAAATAAAGCGGCTTTAGTAAAAAACCATCCCATTTGCGTCAATGTGGCATCCCAACCATATTGCAGCACCAATACCAACATACTCAATAGCCAAATACCGATGCCAACCGCTAACACTCTGACAAATTTTTTGAGCCTGAATCGAGCGTGGGCAGGCGTGGGCGTATTGTCATCAATTAGTGCACTACCATTACTTTTTTGCGCCGCCAAATGGTCTGCAGATGCAGTCAGTAATGCTGGCTGAAAATGATTAATGATTAACCCCAGCAATATGGCGACCCCTACAATGAATGGGAAAGGTACCTGAAAGAAAGTAATGGCAATAAATGAAGACCCTGCAATTGTCCAAAGTGCTTTATTTTTAAGTACTCGCGAACCCATTTTGTGAGCTGCAAATAACACGATTGCAACCACTGCCGGTTTAATTCCGTACAAAATACTAGCGATAGCAGGCAGATTACCAAAGCGCATGTAAATGTAACTTAAGGCAATTAAGATAAACAGCGATGGCAGTACAAATAGGCCACCAGCAATTAAGCCACCCCATATACGATGCATTAACCAGCCAATATATGTGGCTAGCTGTTGCGCTTCCGGGCCCGGCAACAGCATGCAATAATTAAGCGCATGTAGAAAACGTTTTTCAGAAATCCAGCGTTTATTTTCAACTAAATCTTGGTGCATGATGCTGATTTGCCCAGCAGGTCCGCCAAAACTGATTAAGCCCAACTTTAACCAATACCAGAATGCTTGTTTTAAAGTCGGCATATTGGGCATATCGCCATCATTAAGCTCGGCTTTAATTTGCTGGTCATTCAATGGCATTTCCATATCACTTTAATAATAACCGATTAGACATTGTTTTTATTACAAGCAAATTAAGGCTAATTACATTTGGATTACAATTTTTTAATGCAACTGAAATAATTAAAATTTATAATAATGGTTATATAAACTTGTCTGTATATTCATTTTTTTAATTTTAATAGGAATAATCATGAAATTTAGTCTAATTGCCATTGTTTTCACTGTTGCATGTGCAACATCTACAATCGCAAATGCCTGCCAGACCACCGTTATGGGCGGCTGCACTCAAGAACCAACGCATGACACATCCAGCCACATGAAATCACAAATTGTGAATAAAGTGGAAGCAGTTAAGCCAGCAGCAGCTACTGCCACCAATGCCAGCGCAACTAAACTTGGCTCAAAAAAAGCAAATAACGATAATTTAATCCAAACGGTGAATAAGGCAGTATTAAAATAATTGTGCGTTTTTAGATAGCTAAACAGATATTCAGCAAATATCTGGCAACAGCCAATTAAACCAAACAACACCCATTAAAGCCTGCCAATAAACTGGTAGGCTTTATGTCTTTCAATGTCAAAGAATTCTGACAAAACTTTCAGCCAATCCCTTACATTCACTCTCAGAAACTTCAGTTAAGGTCTATTTATCCTAAATTAATTTTTAGGTTATTTCATTTTTTTGGAGATTACGGAGAACATAATGAACAGATTGCAGACATTAATCGCGGTTACATTTATTTCATTCACTTCTGCACAGGTTATCGCGGCACCTGTGGATGAAGGCCCGCCAGCACAGACACAAAAGGATAAAGTGCCAGAGGCCACTGACCATGGCAATTACCTTGAACCTCAGCCTGTTGAGAATAGTGATGCTAAACAAACTGGCGATAAGCATCATAAAAAAGATAATAAAAACAGACCAAAAGGCAAAAATACGACTGAACAACCCAAAGACGGTGGCGTTGACGTCAATCAAAAGTAGCATCAACCCTAGCATCACCAGTTCTATCAAGCCCTCATTGCAGGGCTTTTTATTTAGCTATCCATTTACAATGGCTTTCAAAACCCAACCCCCGCATTTGCCAAACGAATCTACTTAATGAAAGTTTCGTAGCAAATACACCTCTTGACTGAGTCATTGACAGCTCATTAAGTATCAGTCATTTCTTAATTGACGCCGCAACTCACAACGCTACCTTAGGATATTGAAGCAGAAGGCAAGCGTATTCTGCGTAAGATTGATTTATATCAAATTGCCCTACAGCCCCTTACGACAAAATGTCACCTGTAAAACTCACAAATAATTATCGAAACGTAGTTAATCAATAAGCAATACGGGGGTAATAAATGCAAGACCAGAATGTAAAAACAACCGCCTATAATGATTCGGTTGTAAGGCAATTTTCTATCATGGCCGTAATTTGGGGTGTGGTAGGCATGTTGGTAGGCGTAATTATTGCTGCCCAACTTGTCTGGCCAGAGCTTAATTTAGGCTTGCCTTGGACAAGTTTTGGCCGTCTACGCCCTCTGCATACCAATGCTGTAATTTTTGCTTTTGGTGGCTGTACCTTATTTGCAACCTCTTATTATGTAGTGCAACGTACCTGCCAAGTAGAGTTATTCTGTAAAAAACTAGCCGCGTTTACTTTCTGGGGATGGCAGCTTGTCATCGTGGCAGCGGCAATTTCCCTTCCTTTAGGTTATACGCAAGGAAAAGAATATGCCGAACTGGAATGGCCTATCGATCTTTTGATTGCAGCAGTTTGGATAGCTTATGCCGTTGTATTCTTTGGCACGATTAGCAAGCGTAAAGTAAATCATATCTACGTTGCGAATTGGTTCTTTGGCGGATTCATTCTAGCAGTTGCTTTACTGCATATTGTAAACAGTGCAGCTACGCCAGTCAGTTTCTGGCGATCTTATTCTGCCTATGCAGGCGTACAGGATGCGATGGTGCAATGGTGGTATGGCCATAATGCTGTCGGTTTTTTCCTGACTGCTGGCTTCCTGGGCATCATGTATTACTTCGTTCCTAAGCAGGCAGGTCGCCCTGTGTATTCGTATAGCTTATCAATCGTGCATTTTTGGGCGTTGATTTTCACCTATATGTGGGCCGGACCTCACCATCTGCACTACACCGCTTTACCTGACTGGACGCAGTCTCTAGGTATGGCGTTCTCACTGATACTGTTAGCGCCTAGCTGGGGTGGAATGATCAACGGTATTATGACGCTCTCGGGTGCTTGGCACAAACTGCGCACAGATCCGATATTACGTTTTCTAATTGTTTCATTGTCTTTCTATGGCATGAGTACTTTTGAAGGTCCATTGATGGCAATTAAAACGGTTAACTCTCTTTCACATTACACCGACTGGACCGTTGGCCATGTACACTCAGGCGCATTGGGATGGGTAGGTTTGGTTTCTATGGGCGCTCTTTATTACATGGTGCCTCGCCTATTCGGACAAAAACAAATGCACAGCATCGCAGCGATTGAGTGGCATTTCTGGCTCGCAACGATAGGCATTGTGCTTTACATCTCTGCCCTTTGGATATCAGGTGTGATGGAAGGCTTAATGTGGCGTGCTATCAATACTGACGGCACACTCACTTATACCTTTGTTGAAAGTGTGAAAGCCAAGCACCCATATTATTTGACGCGTCTTTTGGGAGGAGCGTTATATCTAAGCGGCATGATTATTATGTTGTGGAATGTGCTTAAGACAGCAACTAGTGGCAAACCTGCCCTGGCTTACATACCACCAGTTGCTGCTCATTCTTAAGGGGGAGTTATGTCTAATAAAAACAGCAATACCGGATTTAGTCACGAAAAGATTGAAACCAACAATTTTTTAATGATTGTGCTGATTCTTGTAGTCGTCGCATTCGGTGGCATTGTAGAAATAGTGCCACTATTCTTCCAAAAATCCACTACAGAGCCAATTAAAGGTTTGAAGCCATATACCTCACTGCAATTGGCTGGGCGCAATATATACGTTCGAGAAGGTTGTTATAACTGCCATTCGCAAATGATTCGCCCTTTCCGCGCAGAAACTTTGCGCTACGGACATTATTCAGTCGCAGGTGAGTTCGTCTACGACCACCCATTTCAATGGGGTAGTAAGCGTACAGGCCCAGACCTGCATCGCGTTGGTGGTAAATATAGCGATGAATGGCAACGCATCCACTTGGCAAATCCCCGTGATCTCGTGCCAGAGTCACTTATGCCAGCATATCCCTGGCTAGAGAAAACCATGGTTGAAGCTGAATCAATGCCTGCATCCATGCGCGCACTTCGTCGAGTGGGTGTGCCATACACAGATGCGGAAATCGCCAGTGCAGCCGAGGATGTTAAAGACAAAACCGAGATGGATGCAATGATTGCTTATCTACAAATATTAGGCACTCATCTTAAGTAGAGATACATAGGGAGACGAAAAATGGATATGAATACACTTCGTATATTAACTACCGTTGCCAGCTTTGTCGTATTTGTTGGAATCATGATTTGGGTTTGGCGTAATCAAAAAAACTCAGGCTTTAAAGATGCAGCAAATCTACCGTTTACTGACGACCAAAATTAAGCAAACTTAATGGTTAAGAAAACTTGATGTAAAGAAAACATAAGGAAAAATAACATGAGTGATTTTACGAGTAATTTTTGGCCTATTCTCATCACAGCCATTACCTTGCTTGGTATTTTTGGCTGTGCACTATTGCTATGGCTGACAAGCAAAGTAAAAGTAACCAGTTCTAATGATGGAACCAGCGGTCACGTATGGGATGAAGACTTACGAGAGATGAACAACCCACTTCCTCGTTGGTGGGTATGGTTATTTATCCTGACGATTGTCGCCAGCATAATCTATCTAATTGCATACCCAGGACTGGGCACTTACAAAGGTAGATTAGACTGGACTCAGGAAAAGCAATATCAACAGGAAATGACAGAGGCAAACAAAGCATTGGCGCCACTGTATGCAAAATATGCTGCCATGCCAGTGGAAGCTTTATCCACTGATAAAGAGGCCAAAGCTATTGGTGAACGCTTATTTATGAATAACTGCTCACAATGTCATGGCTCAGATGCGCGTGGAAGTCGCGGTTTTCCAAATTTGACTGATCATGATTGGTTGCATGGTGGAAGTCCGGAAAAAATACAGGAAACGATTACCAATGGCCGTACGGGAATGATGCCGCCTATGGCTGCTGCAGTCGGCAATGCCGATGATGTAAAAAATGTAGCTAATTATGTGTTGAGTCTATCAGGCAGCATGTATCACTCAGGACGTGCAGGGCTAGGTAAAGCAAAGTTTGCGATATGTGCAGCTTGCCATGGCCCGGATGGTAAAGGCAATCCGGAGATTGGCGCGCCAAACTTAACGGATAATGCTTGGTTGCATGGCGCAGGTGAAGCGGCAATTATTCGCATGATCAATGAAGGTAAAACCAACCAGATGCCAGCACAAGGGGAAAAGTTTACCCCGGCACAAATACACGTGTTAACTGCCTATGTTTGGGGCTTGTCTAATAAGGCTGGCAAAACTGAGAAATGAAAGATGTCTCCCCAACAGAAGCTGCACCTAAAATACAGGGTAAAAATGCGACTAAAACATTAGAGAAAACGACGCCCTTAACTGAAGTCGTCATTTCTCTTTACGAAGCACAAGAAAAAATTTATCCGCGCAGCACTTCGGGGTTCTTTACTAAATGGCGCTGGGTCATGATTTGGCTGACCCAGCTATTTTTTTATGGTGTACCCTGGATAAACTGGGGGCACCGCCAAGCATTACTGTTTGATCTTGAAACTAAACGCTTCTATATTTTCAACTTAGTGCTGTATCCACAGGATTTGATTTATTTAACAGCAATTCTCGTCATTTCCGCCCTATCGCTTTTCCTTTTTACTGCCATAGCCGGACGGTTATGGTGTGGCTATACTTGCCCTCAAACGGTCTATACTGAAATCTTTCTATGGATTGAACGCAAGATTGAAGGCGACCGAGCCGCCCGCATGAAACTGGATACAGCTGCAATGACCACAAAAAAATTGGTCAAAAAAAGTTGTAAGCATTTTGCTTGGATTGCATTTGCATTGTGGACTGGATTTACTTTTGTTGGCTATTTCACACCGATCAGAGCGTTAGCAAACGAACTTATCCATTTGAATATCAGCCCATGGGAAACATTTTGGGTATGTTTTTATGGCTTTGCTACCTACGGTAATGCTGGTTTTTTGCGTGAGCAAGTGTGCAAATATATGTGTCCTTACGCACGTTTTCAAAGTGCCATGTTTGATGATGACACATTGGTTGTGACATACGATGAAGCGCGGGGAGAACCACGGGGAGGCCGGTCGCGCAAACTTGAAACAAGTAAAACGCTAGGTTCGTGCATCGATTGCAGCTTGTGTGTGCAGGTTTGCCCTACTGGCATCGACATTCGCAAAGGTTTGCAGTATGAGTGCATCGGCTGCGGTGCTTGCGCAGATGTATGCGACACAGTCATGGATAAAATGGGCTATGCACGAGGGCTGATCAAGTACTCCACACAAAATACCATGACCAATAAATGGTCACACAAACAAATGATGCAACGTATTTTGCGACCACGCGTCATCATCTATACATCAATACTGGCTTTTTTAGTTTCCGCCTTACTGGCTAGTTTATGGTTAAGAACGCCTTTCCGCGTTGATGTAATACGAGATCGAGGTGTAATGGCACGCCTGGCCGATGGAGGCATGCTGGAAAATGTATATCGCCTGCAAATCATGAATGGGACAGAGTCTATTCAACATTATCAACTTAACGCTACGGGAATTAAGGGTTTACTCATTGAAGTGGACGGTACAGAAATCAATCAAGACGTCATTGTAAAACCTGCTGAGTCTCGTTGGCTTTCGTTACGTTTGGAGATTCCGGATGGTTCGGTCGAACCTGGTTCTTACCCTGTTGAGTTTGAGATCAAATCACTGCAAAGCAAAGAAACTGTGACAGAAAAATCTATATTTCTTGTCCCAAGATAACCAGAGCCTGAATATTAACAATTAGCTGCAACCAAAGGAGTGTCCAATGGAAATAAATGATAGTAAATCTTGGTGGAATTTCGGATATGTATGGCTCGTCATATCCGGGCCATTAGTGGTGGTTATTGCATCAATCATTACCGTTTACCTGGCAATTGGCACTCCAGACCCTGTAATCAATGATTACTATCGAAAAGGCATGGAGATCAACAAAACGCTGGATGCACAGCGCGACTCAATGGCGCCAGCATTGCAAGCAAGGAATAATGCGGCTACCGGAATCAAGCCAACTCAAGATAAGACAACACCGTAGCCTATGTCTCTGAATGTCGATATAGCTATCGTTGGGGCTGGGCCAACAGGCCTGTGTTTGGCAAAATCCTTGGCGGATTCTGGTCTATCTATCTTGCTGATTGAGCGCGCATCGGAAGCAAGTTTAAGCAACCCCGCTTTTGATGGCCGCCAGATTGCATTAAGTCATGATTCAGCACGATTGATGCAAGAATTAAGTCTGTGGGAGCATATAAATCCGCACGACATATCTCAGTTACGTAATGCACGCGTATTCAATGGATCATCCCTACTCTCTTTAGATATTGATCATCGTTTCATAAACCAAAATGAATTGGGTTATCTGGTAGCAAATCATCTCATTCGCAAGGCAGCTTATGATGTTGCTACTGCATCAAAGTCTATTCAGCTCAAAACAGAAGCGCAAATAGCCAGCATTATTACTGGTACACACGACGTAAAAGTGACACTTACCAGTGGTGAAGTCATTCAAACCAAACTTCTGGTCGGTGCGGATAGCCGTTTCTCAGAAACGCGACGCGCCATGGGTATTGCCGCAGATATGCACGATTTTGGTAAAACGATGATGGTGTGCGAGATAGAGCATGATTTAGCGCACCAGCATACCGCGTGGGAATGGTTTGATTACGGGCAAACTTTAGCTCTGCTGCCAATGAATGGTTTGAAGTCTTCTGTAGTCATTACACTGCCCCCAAGGGAAATTTCCAGCTTGATTTGCATGCCTGAGGCTGACTTTAACCACGAGATTTCAGAACGTTTCAAACATCGTCTTGGCGCCATGCGTCTAGCCTCTACGCGCCACGCCTACCCATTAGTAACGGTATTTGCAAAACGCTTAATAAACCAACGCTTTGCATTGGTAGGTGACGCTGCTGTTGGCATGCATCCAGTGACGGCACATGGTTTTAACTTTGGTTTAAAAGGTATAACAACTTTATCTGCTGAAATTAAAGCTGCCCAGGTTGCAGGTAAAGATATTGCTGATTACAGCCTGCTTTTGCGCTATGAAAAAGCACATCGACGCCATACAAAACCGTTATTTCTTGCCACGCATGCTATTGCCAAGCTTTACAACAACTATGGTATGCCAGCTCGCTTACTTCGCATCGGTGCAATACAGTTGGCTAGTCGCATCACACCGTTTAGGCATGCAATTGCCGGATTAATCGCTTAATTTTCTCAAAATCAATCAGACGCTGACGTGCACAATCAAACCCATATGGCGTATGCGCTGTGCGATGCCTTCTAGCCACTCGGCTGGAAGGCGGCTTAATCTATCCGCTTCAGTCTGTAAGGATGGTCGTGCTAATCCATATAGATGCACTCCTTGAATCACCTGCTTAACCTGATTGATAAGCGCTAAATAACTTAAAATCTCAATCTCTTGAGGTGGCTGCCCATCCAACGCAAACATACAGGTTTGTATAAAAGTTGGGCAGGCTTCAGCACATTTTTTGAGCCGTTGAATATGGCTTTGCGGGTTGAGATTCACATCATTAGTACGAGCGATGCCATCTCTGGTTCCGGCATCCAGTTTAAACCAAACTTCGCCGTTGCAACCTGCCAGATGGCGCACGCTTTCTAGTATTGCTGGCTTATCCAGCAAGCTGCCATTTGTGATTAAACGGATTTTAATAGGGCTGTGTAAACTAGAATCCAGCAGGTTGAAATTACGCAATACTTTTTCAACCAGTAACACAACTTGAGGAAACTCTTTGGCACTGGTGGGTTCACCATTCCCTGAGAAGGCAATATCTTTAAGCTGCCTATTGCCTTCAGCGACATAACGTTCCATAAAATCACCATGCAGAACATTGCCCAAAAATACGCTTAATTCCTGCTCCAAAATTTCCAATTCAATTGGTGGCGGTGTGCCGCGGGTCAAATTGGGTACTTGGCAATAAATACAGCGCCAATTACAAGCATTATTGATATTGAGATTAACCCCGATTGAAACACCACGAGCACGGCGTGAGACAACAGGATAAATGTATTTCATGCCACTTACATCGCGGTTATGGTCAAAAGCAGTGAGGTAACTTTGTAAAGTCATACAATGGTTGTTACTGGGACTATTCCCACTCAGCACAGGAGGCTTAAAAAAGACTTTTTAACAGGTTTGCGGATTAAATATTCTCTTTAGTGCATCAGGCTCTAGAATACGCACATAGCGTTGTTTAACCTCCATAATGCCTTCATCACTGAATTTTGAGAATGTTCGGCTGACAGTTTCCAGCTTCATGCCGAGGTAACTACCAATCTCCTCACGCGACATTCTAAGTACCAGTTCTGATTGTGAAAATCCACGTGCATGTAAGCGTTGCACTAAATTCAACAGAAAAGCGGCCAGTCGCTCTTCTGCACGCATATTGCCCAAAAGCATCATCACACCATTTTCGCGCACAATCTCACGACTCATGATTTTATGAACATGGCGTTGTAATACGGGGAACTCACGAGATAGCTCTTCCACACTGGCAAATGGCATCACGCATACATCAGCATCTTCCAGAGCAACGGCATTACAGCTATGAAAGTCACTCACAATTCCATCCAGCCCGATAATTTCACCAGCCATCTGAAACCCTGTCACTTGCTCACGACCATCTTCAGTCGATACGCAGGTTTTAAAAAATCCAGTACGAATCGCATAGAGTGACGTAAAGTGGTCACCACTACTGAACAAATTCTCGCCTTGCTTGACTCTGCGCCGTTTTGCAACAACTGCATCTAATTTCTGCATTTCATCCGTATCTAAACCAATCGGCATGCAAAGCTCTCGAAGGTTGCAATTAGAGCAAGCGACTTTGATTGTTTGTATATTCATATTCTGCTCAGAGACATCTTCATGTTCTAAGCATACCGTTTTCACATTTATGTTGATAGGTGTTCCCTCTAACATTTTTACTGACCGAAAATATTCTATTGGGTCAATTATGCTTGAGTTTACTGCTGGATCCTTTGACCTATATCAAAGAATTTTGAAACTAAAACTGGCAAAGTCCTGAGATATTAAGGAGTAGAAAGATGAGCACTAAAAACATTGTACAAACGCCTATCGTGACAGCAGATATACTACGTAGCTTTGATATTTCAGGTCCACGCTATACATCGTATCCTACCGCAGACCGTTTTGTGGAAGCCTTCACAGAAGGTGCTTACACACTGGCTTTGGAGCAACGGCACATAGGTGGCAATGCCCTTCCCCTCTCGGTTTACGTACATATTCCGTTTTGCGAGTCGCTATGTTTTTTCTGCGCCTGTAATAAAATCGTGACTAAACATCATGAGCGCAGTGCTGAGTATTTAGAGTATCTTAGTAAAGAAATTGATTTGCATATGAAGTATTTTGGGAATCGTCAAACTATTTCTCAATTGCATTTGGGCGGAGGGTCACCTACCTTTTTTAGTGATGCAGAACTTACGCAGCTGATGCAATTGCTGAGAAAAAACTTTACGTTAGCTTCTGATGGTGAATATTCAATTGAAGTTGATCCACGCACCGTGAATGACGCTCGCCTTGAGCATCTCGCTGCGCTAGGTTTTAATCGTTTAAGTTTCGGCGTGCAGGATTTTGATGAGGATGTGCAAATTGCAGTACATCGCATTCAGCCTGCCGAGCAAGTATTTTCTTTGGTTAAGACTGCTCGACGCTTGAAATTTGATTCGGTAAATGTTGATTTAATTTACGGCTTACCCAAGCAAACATCTGAATCATTTACTCATACACTGAATCAGATCGTAGAATTAAAGCCAGACAGAATCGCGCTGTATGCATACGCACATTTGCCAGAACGTTTTAAACCGCAGCGACGTATCAGTGAATATGAACTCCCCAACGCACAGACAAAACACGAAATGCTATCTGATGCCATCACTATTTTTCTTAGCGCCGGTTATGTGTATGTGGGTATGGATCATTTTGCATTGCCAGAAGACGATCTGGCCATCGCTAAAAGACAGGGTAGATTACATCGAAATTTTCAAGGTTACAGCACACAACCTGAATGTGATTTAATCAGTCTGGGCGTTTCGGCCATCGGACGAGTTGGCGCCACTTATAGCCAAAATGCTAAAACCTTGGAAGAATATTATGGTTATCTTGATCAAGGACGCTTCCCAGTAGTGCGTGGTTTAGCATTGTCTAGAGATGATTTGGTACGCCGTGCAGTCATTATGGCAATCATGTGCCAGGGTGAGGTTGATTATGAATCGATTGAACTCGCTTACATCATTAACTTTAAAGAGTATTTCTCAAGTATTCAGGACTCTCTAAAAGAGCTTGAAGACTTAGGCCTGTTAGACATGGATGATAACGGCTTGCAAGTGACCGGGCGTGGCTGGTTTTTTGTACGCGCCATTGCCATGCTGTTTGACCGTTACCTGCAAACAGACCGTAACCGTGCACAGTTCTCTAAAATCATATAAAAATCAACCATTTGAAATATTGGCTTGATTTTTCATAACTAACGACTTGGATACAAAAAAGCCTCTGGCAAAAATGACAGAGGCTTGCTATGGCTATTTAAAATATCGCGACTAAAACTTCTTACCAATACCAACGCCAATCACCCATGGGTTGATATCAAGAGAATCAATCTTTGTCCAGCTACCGCCAATATTTGCTTTAACATCAGTGTCGATAGTGACATATTTAACATCCGCATTAATCAACCAGCCATCTTTTAAATTAACATCTAAGCCAGCTTGCAGCGCATAACCCCAGCTGTCACTATCAACTTTAATTTTAGTACCGGTTAACGCGCCGCTACTGAACTTTAAGTTTCTATCCAGCATATTGGTGTAATTTATGCCTGCACCAATATAAGGGTCAAAAGTCTGGTCTGGATTAAAGTGCCATTGCACGGTCAAGGTTGGCGGCAATGCATTCACACTGCCTAAATTTTGATTGCCAACAGTAGCAAGTGAATCCCCTTTGACGCTAACGTCATGTCGAGTACCTAGCGCAAGAATCAATTCAGCCGCAATATTCTTGGTGATGTAGTAAGAGATATCCAATTCAGGAATCACGTTGTTATCCACTGATAATTCAGCGCCCGCTGACATCACAGGCGCTACATTTTTATTCACTGTTTTGCCGAGTTTACTATCTTCATTAGGGTTAACATCTACTACGCGTGCACGAACTACCCAATCACCAGCTTCCGCTTGGGCCAATAAAGGCGAAAAAGCCGTAGTTAATGCCAAAACAAATAGCGAATACTTCATACTTTCACACTCCATTTTTAAATTTAAAAGCTAAATTAGCAATGGAATGATATGAGGATTGCCAGGCAACCAAGTTGATACATATCAACCTATTGCCATAAGTATTGTCCTTTAAAGTTTTTTTAATAGTAGCGTACTAACCTTGAGGGCCATTACGTAACAACGCATAGGTCGGACTAATGGATTTGAATCCCAAAACATTGGCTGCAGCTGGTATCTTGTCGTTTGGATACCAATAAGTTGAATGGCACTGCTCGCAAGCATGTTCAATTTGAGAGCCAACTTGCAACAGCGCATCTGGATTTTTTTCTTTAATCGCCACTAATGCTGACTTTGCTGCATTCTGCAAGTTAATGGCTTTATTATTAAAGTCTTTCCGATTTGCTTGTATCAACTTTTCAACTTCTTCAGGCTGCAACTCTACAGGATGGATCGATGTGCTGGATCCAGCATGCGCGACTGCGCGATCAGGGATTTGCAAAAGATTTGCAGCTTCAATCAACACGATTGCGTGATTCTTTAACACATTCCATTCCTCATCAGTCGACGGCACCTTCTCCACCACGCCATCTTTTGTCGCCACGGTGGATACCGAATTCCAAATGGGGTCCACATTGGGGTCTATCACTGACAGCATAATTTCCTGTAGCGTAGCCACAGGTTTTATCGTTGCAGCGGTTTTATCTTGTTCCACGGAATTGCTGCAAGCCGTCTGAAAGACCAAACTTAACCCTATAAAACCTAACATTATTTTATTGTTATTCATCACACCAAACCTTTTAATCATTAATTCAAGAATCCAATGGCACGCCCTGCAAACGCTACGCCAAACCATAATGTAATTGATAATACTGCCGTTAAACCTGCCAGAATTCGATTGGGCGCTTCAACGCTAGTGACCTTTCTGTACAAGGTAAATTGAATAATCAATGCAAAAACGAATAAGTAAATCTTTAACCAAAAAGCCGGGTTGGGATAATAGAGCGTGGCGCTAGGCAGGAAAGTAAATAATCCGGAAAATAGCAATAACACTAAGCCGTAAATCACCAATGGCTTGGTTGCCTTTGCCAGATTAGGAATGGTTTGTTTATTTAAGCCTAAACCAATCAGTCTTAAATTAACCAGTAAAACAGCGGTTAAAATCAGTAAAAAACCGGCAATATGAAATAATTGTGCAAAAGCGCCGGTAATTGAATCCAGCTGGCCGATAGATTGGCTTAAGCTGCTATTTTGTAATTCTTTAAATAATGACTCTGTACTCATATCAATGCTTTCGTCAGTAAAATTAATGTTGTGTAGCTTCTAAGTAAGGGATTAGACGTCCGCAAACAACCACAGCCGACCAGGAAACCAGCGATACCCAACCCGCCAATTTAGCGCCTTTAGGAAAATGCACATGCGCGCCCCAATCATGTACCGTTCTGCCATATTTATATTCAAACCAAATGGCGTTTAACCCAGCCAATACAATTAAGACCAACTTGATTGGAAACACTGGAATCGCCCACATTCTTGGGCCTTCTGCCCAAAGCAATAAAATGCCTGTTACAAAGGTAATCACGAACCCCGCTAATAGCCACGGCCTTAATTGCTTAAGCACATCGGCCACAGGCACTTCTTTCAGAAAACCACCAATAAGGCGCAAATCGGTCACGATAATTAGGCCAACCGATAGCGCCAGACCAATCAGGTGTATGCCCTCAATCAGAGGAAACATATAAAGTGATTCTCTAAGCGCGGTTCCAAACTCTGAATCATGCATTTGTTGTAATAATGAAACGACTGACATCCAACTCCCCTTTTTGAATTCTTAAAACTTTTAACTGTTATTTGACCTTTGATATAGGCCCTACCCCTATTGCTATAGCATCCGCTGTGCCAACCTTTATCAATCATTTAATTGGTTAGAAAAAAAAATATTAACCAATTGATTTTTATCAATAAATTAAAAAAATACTGTCTAATCATATTCGATATAAGTTAAAGGTTGTGATGAGAGTTGTTGCTGCAGAAGCAATCTTTGGGATGAGTGTTGTTGTTTAAACAACTATTATTTTGAAAGGAATTTGTCGATATTAAATTTAAACCCTATATCGTTATGGCCTAAGCAAACCATAAAAAAATGGCGCATGTAATTTAGATGCAGAGGTTTTCTATACATCTAAATTACATGCGCACTAAAGCAATGCCGTTGCCGGCTCTTGCAGGTTGGACATGTCAAACAAAAATTAAATTACTGTATGTAATCAAACCAGATGTTGACGGAAAAAACCGACGGTACGATCCCATGCTAATTTAGCTGCCGCGGCGTCATAGCGCGGGGTCGTGTCGTTATTAAAACCATGCTGCACTTCTGGATAAATAAACACTTGGTAATCTACTTTAGCCGCTTTTAAAGCCGCTTCGTATTTAGGCCAACCAGCATTAATACGCTCATCCTTGCCTGCATATTGAAGCAGTAATGGCGCTTTGATTTTCGCAGCATCTTCTTCACTAGGCTGTCCGCCATAAAAAGGCACTGCCGCACCCAAATCTGGCAAGCGCGTTGCCAAAAAGTTTGCAATGCCGCCACCGTAACAAAAGCCAACAACACCGACTTTTCCATTGCCATCGGGTAGATTTTTAAGTACTTCTGCGGCAGCGATAAAATCTTCGCGCGTTTTAGTTTGATCCAGCTTTTGGAACAACTCGCGCGCTTTATCCTCATCGCCAGGGTAACTACCTAATGGAAATAAAGCATCGGGTGCAAAGGCAATAAAGCCATCAATCGCGAAACGTCTTGCGATGTCCTCAATATGCGGATTAAGGCCACGGTTTTCATGCACTACGAGTACAGTGGCCAGTTTTGTCGTTACATTGGCTGGATATACCAGATATCCGCGCAACTTACCGTTACCGTTAGGCGATGGATACTCTACATATTTGGCTTTAATACGCACATCGTTCTCATCGATCTGTTTAGCCTCTGCAAAATTCGGGCTCAAAGATTGCAGTAATACAGCCGCAGAAGCACCGGCAACAGCAAGCTTTCCGGCGCGATTCAAAAAGTCTCTTCTTGAAATCTGACCATGGACAAACTGGTCAAATAAGCCCAGCACTTCTGGGGAAAAATCCTCTGCTGTTTTGCGTGTCATGTTACCTCCAACAATTTCTTGATTAAACTTACTGTTTATTTAACAGGCTTATTTAACACGGCCTAAATAACCTTGCGCCAATAAAGGGATGCGATATGCTGCGCCTCTACCAACAACAAACAAGGTTTTCTTGTCTTTACCGGCAAATGCTAAGTTCTGTGGTTTGTTTGGCAATGCAATCACACCTAAGGTTTCACCTTTTCCGCTAAATACCTCAACACCGGCATTAGAAGCTACATATAACCTGTTCTCTGAATCAACTGCAAGACCATCTGCACCGCTAGAATATTCGCCTGCTGCGTTCTTTGCATAACCATCTAACTTGGCAAAATTACGTTTTGTGCCTAATGAGCCATCGCCTTTGATATCGTAAGCAATGATGAATTCATTTGCCGTATCGGCTACATATAGTGTTTTTTCATCCGCGCTCAATTGCACACCATTAGGAC
>Ga0123388_1040326_pt1 | contig 32382 bp, 39 predicted proteins | sample T0HHNO3metaT_FD_89916 | JGI IMG/M metagenome (GOLD analysis project Ga0123388, IMG submission 89916) | Methane-oxidizing artificial microbial communities from Washington, USA to study methane cycling - T0-HHNO3 metaT (Metagenome... | ecosystem: Engineered > Modeled > Simulated communities...
GTCAAACTTAGCATCTTAAACTTAAGCCAATCGCGCTTTGATTAACCCCGATACTTTGCCCATTTCAGCCTTGCCTGCAACCAGCGGCTTAATCGCCGCCATTACCTTGCCCATATCTTTAACACCTTCAGCACCTGTATCAGCCACAACTTTATCCAAAATGACTTTGATTTCATCTTCGGTTAATTGCTGTGGTAAATAACCTTGCAATACAGTGACTTCAAATTTTTCAATATCAGCTAAATCGGTTCTGTTAGCAGATTCAAACGCAGCAATCGAATCGCGGCGCTGTTTGAGCATTTTTTCAATAACAGCAATCACATCACCATCATTTAATTCAATTCGCTCATCCACTTCACGCTGTTTGATAGCGGATTGCAACAAGCGGATTGTACCTAAACGCACGCTATCTTTAGCGCGCATGGCGGTTTTCATATCTTCAGAAATCTGGGTTTTTAAAGTCATTACAGCTTACTTACTGAAGTATTGCGCAAAGTTTTTTTCGTAATCGGTAATATTACTAGTAAGCGCTTGCGCATATTGATTCACAAAATACTCAATAGCTGCAGCTTTTTCTGCCTCAAGCGCTTCAGCAGTTCCACACTGAGAAGCCACTAAAAATGCGGTAAAACGCGCGTTAGCATATAAAAAACCTGCACTCGCAGTTGAGATATCATTTTGTTGTGCTTGCTCGTTAGCCAGCCCAATAAATCGATCCGCAATATGCAAAAATGCAGGTACTTCATTTGCTGCTGTGTCAGCGGCTTTGCTGTCCGCTACATTATTTTCAGCCATACTGTTTAATTAAGCAAAAAGCTTAATAAAGTTTTGCTGGTAATGTTTGATTGCGTAAACGGCGATATTGGCGCTTAACAGCGGCAGCAGCTTTACGTTTACGTTCCCAAGTTGGTTTTTCGTAAAATTCGCGCGCGCGAAGATCGTTTAACAAACCTGTTTTTTCAATTAGGCGTTTAAAACGGCGTAATGCAACGTCAAACGGCTCATTTTCTTTTACACGTACACTAGACATTCATTCTCTCTTATCGGCAATTACTTTAAAATAATACTTAAGCTTCTGTTCAGAAACTCAAGAAAAGTCCGCCATTTTAATCGTATAATTGCTTTTGTTCAATGATTTTGTGCATTTACATTGTAAATGGTGCAAGTTAATTAAAAATACCACACATATTTGCCACCCATTCACGTTAGGAATAATCATTTGTTGGTTTTAGGCTTCGAATCATCTTGCGACGAAACAGGCGTTGCGCTTTACGATACGCAACACGGTTTATTAGCGCACGCGCTACATTCACAAGTTGCCATGCACGCAGAGTTCGGTGGCGTTGTACCAGAACTCGCGTCGCGCGACCATATTCGCCGCGCTTTGCCATTAACAGAAATCGCATTAAAACAAGCCAATAAAACGCTGGCCGATATTGACGGTATCGTTTACACACAAGGCCCGGGTTTGGCAGGCGCGTTACTCGTTGGCACAAGCATTGCGCAATCGCTGGCTTTTGCGCTGAATGTGCCAAGCATTGGCGTTCATCATCTAGAAGGGCATTTACTCGCACCTTTATTAGAAGAAAATCCACCACAGTTTCCATTTGTCGCGCTGCTGGTTTCTGGTGGTCACAGTCAACTGATGCGCGTTGATGGCATCGGGCAATATCAATTATTAGGTGATACGCTAGATGACGCAGCTGGCGAAGCATTTGATAAAACGGCTAAATTGCTAGGCTTGGGTTATCCGGGTGGCCCAGCATTAGCCAAGCTCGCAGACCGGTCTAATTCAAATCATGGCAACGCAAAATTTAAATTACCACGCCCCATGCTAAACAGTGGCGATTTAAATTTTAGTTTCAGCGGATTAAAAACAGCCGTATTAACTTTGGCGAATAATAATCAGCCATTAACAGATACGGTTAAAGCCGATATTGCTTGGGAGTTTCAAGAGTCAGTGACTGAAATTCTCACTACCAAATGCATGAGCGCATTGCGCGAAACTGGTTTAGATAATTTAGTAGTTTCTGGCGGCGTTGGCGCTAACACCAGGCTACGCGAACGATTGAATGCAGCGACTAAACGTAAATTATGTAAAGTAAGCTATCCGCGCTTAGAGTTTTGTACCGATAACGGCGCGATGATTGCGTTTGCGGGCGCGATGCGACTTGAAGCAATGCGACTAGCGGAATTGGAATCGAAACAATTAAAAAAAGCGCAACAAACTTACAGCGTGAATGTAAAACCGAGATGGGATTTGGCCGAACTACAATCGCCTTAATAAACTACAAAACGCCGTAATAACTAAGTTAACCATTTTTTATGGTTAACTTAGTTAACGGTTATTTCTTGCCAAAACCCGATTCTGTACCGGCTAAAAGCTTTTGAATATTGATTCTATGGCGCCAAACCAGCATCACGGCAATCACAAACATCATGATCACATAATCTTTGTAAGGCAATAAAACCCACGCGTACAGCGGAGATAAAACCGCCGCAACAATCGCTGCCAGTGATGAGTAACGCGAGATTGCAAATACAATTACCCACGTGATTAAAGCCGCTAAACCAAGCATCAACGAGATTGCCAGCATAACTCCCAGCGCAGTTGCCACGCCTTTTCCACCCTTAAAGCGGTGAAAAATCGGGAATAAATGCCCAAAAAATACAGCTAATCCAACACAAGCCACCACCCACATTAACATGCCCGATTGCAAAGCCAGCCAAACTGGCAACCAGCCTTTAAATGCATCGCCCAACAACGTTAAAATCGCAGGTAGTTTTTTACCGCTACGTGCAACATTAGTCGCGCCGATATTGCCACTACCTACCGTGCGTGGATCTGGCAAGCCGAATAACTTGCTAATCAAGATACCAAACGCGATGGAACCAATCAGATAAGCTGCCACAATCCAGACGATTGGGATGAGGGTGACAGGAATAAAACCTAACTCATACATATTAAGATGCTCTAAAATCTAACTACACCTATTCTAAACCATCGCAAAAATCATGGACACCATATTTTTAGAGCAAGTAAAAGTACAAACCAAACTCGGCGTACCCGACTGGGAGCGCTTGGTCGCGCAAACGATTATTCTGGATATTGAAATCGGCATCGATTTAAGCAAATCCTGCAAAAGCGATTCCATAGACGACACCATCGATTACGGCACCGTAGTAGCACGTATACGCGAAACATTAAGCCAGAATAGCTTTAAATTGGTAGAAGCATTAGCAGAACATATTTGCCAATTGATTTTGAATGAATTTGGAGGGTTAAGTGTGAAAATAAGAGTGGCTAAACCTGGGATATTGCCGGGATTGAAGGCTTTAGGGGTTGTGATTGAAAGAAAGCTTTAATTAATAATATCTAACTAATTATTAACAATAAGAGAAAATAAAAATCATGATAGTTAAAGAAAATCTCAATCCAGCTCCTCTGGATAAATTTGAAAAAGCAGGTCACGATGCAGAAAGAAAAGTCGCCTATTATCTTAAAATGGCTTTCGGTGACGAACCAAAGCTATTAATACTACATGATTTACGCTTGGAGTTTGAAGATGGAATTACTGCTCAAATGGATCACTTGCTGATTCATCAGTTTGGATTAATCATCATTGAAAGTAAGAGCGTTGCAGGCAAGCTTCAAGTTAAAGAAGATGGACAATGGCTTAGATGGTATAGCAATCAAAGCAAAGGCATGCAAAATCCAATTAAGCAGGCTCAATTGCAAGGGCAAACTTTAAAGCGCGTATTATTAAATTCATCCAAAGAAAATACACGCAAAGTTTTAGAAAAATTCCCAATTGATGTATTAGTTAGTATTTCCGATTCTGGTGAGTTTATAGCGCATAAACGCATTCTTTATCCTGAAGTTTGCAAAGCAGACCAAGTCGACGACAGAATTAAAGAAATTGTGCTCAGTAGAGCTAAAAGTGCATCACCTGATGATTTTGTATTATCAGATATAAATAAAACGAAACTAGCAGAGCACTTAGTTAAAAATCATAAGCCGTTTCAAAAAAAAGCGGAGATTGATTCGAGTATTCCAATTTACGAACCACCAGAAAAAGTAAAAAATGAAATTACTAAGATAAAACTAACGCCTGAAATTAAACAAGAAATATCAACACACAATCCTTTCAATAAAAAGAAAACCGTCACAGGAATACTCGAGAAAATTTCTAGTGCATTTAGTACGCCAGAAATTATGTTTGAGCATAGTTGTTTGCACTGCAAGTCTAATAAAATTGAAATTAAATATGGTGTTAACTATTATTTTAAATGCCTAAATTGTAGCAAGAATTGCCCGATAACAGCTACTTGCCATGTTTGCAAAAGAACGTTGAAGATACGCAAAGATAAAAAACAGTTTTTTGCAGAATGCTCGACATGCAATACTTCTGAGCTGTTTCACCTTAACAGTTAAACCCCCTTGCGCCACGCCGAGCAACGCAATTAGTAAAGGGGATTTCGTCGAGGACTGTTTGAGTGCTGAAAGCGCGAGTTCCGCAGACGCCTTTATTGATGAGTAGCGCAGGGTAGCCGAAGGCCGTGGTGTGGGGCAGCCTTTTCTTTCCCCTATTTCTTTTGGCTGAGCAAAAAAATAGGGTCGCCTAATGGCGAAAAGTTACTTAACTAAATAGAAAGGCCTAAAAATGATAGTTATCTACAACGCCGCAAACAGTATCGAAGCTTATCTAATCAAAAACTTATTAGAACAACAAGAAATTCCCGCCTATGTTTTCGGCGACTACCTCCAAGGCGGAGTTGGTGAAATACCCGCTATTGGCTTAGTCACCGTAAACGTGAGCGATTCAGATTATGCAAAAGCCAAAGAAATTGTGGATGCTTGGGATAGCGGCACCGTAATTGAAAATACAGTGATTGAAAATTTCGACCAAAATAATGTGTTAAGTCCCAACTAACCGCGTGGATGATGCACTGAATGTAATTGTTTTAAACGCTCCCGCGCCACATGCGTATAAATCTGCGTTGTCGAAATATCCGAATGTCCCAGTAGCATCTGCACTACGCGCAAATCTGCGCCGTGATTAAGCAAATGTGTGGCAAATGCATGACGCAATACATGCGGGCTCATGTGTTTAGTGATGCCAGCGATTAACGCATAACGTTTAATCAAATACCAAAACGCTTGGCGCGTCATCATTTCGGCACGATTCGTCACAAATAAGGCATCGCACACCCGTTTCTGCAAAATTTCTGGTCGCGCATATTTGAGGTATTTGTCGATCCAATCCGCCGCTTCTTCGCCCATCGGCACCAAGCGCGTTTTGCTACCTTTACCCGTCACGCGCACCACGCCATCTTGCGTGCTGACTTCATTCACGTTAACCGTCACCAACTCTGAAACGCGCAGGCCGCTAGCATAGAGCAATTCCAACATCGCCCTATCGCGCAAACCAATGTGTTGATTAATATCAGGCGCATTCAGCAAATCGGACACTTCTTGCTCATTTAAACTTTTGGGTAAACTGCGTGGCAATTTGGGCGATTCGATTTGCAGCGTTGGATCTACTTCAATCAGATGCTCACGCAATGCATAACGATAAAACCGCCGCAGGCTGGCAATTAATCGGGTAATACTGCGTGGTTTGCTTTGTGGAAACTTAACCGCTAAATATTGTTGAATATTCGTTTGGCTGATTATGAGAAGGTCAACTTCTTGCTTGTTTAGCCAAATATTAAATTGGTTTAAATCGGCACGGTAGCTTTCTAACGTATTTTTAGATAAGCCATCTTCTAGCCAAAGATGATCAATAAAAGTATCTATTTGGCTTGCGCCGTTAATCTCTGTTTTATTTTTATCGGCATCATTATTGGTAGCAATATCTTTCAAGTCGGCATGTCTTTCAAACTAACGACACCTTTTTGACGGCTTTTGCTTTTACTGGTTTTGCTTTTTGGCTGGATTTAATCTGCACACCTTCATGCTTAAGCAGCCATTTTTTAATTTTAGTGCCATCTTTGCTGCCCTGCATAAATCCACCGAGGCCATTTTTTGCCACCACACGATGACATGGAATCACCAATGGTAAATTATTTGCGCCGCAAGCATTGGCAACGGCGCGCGGGCCAGAACCAATCTGCAAAGCGATTTCGCCGTAAGTGAGCACTCGCCCACAAGGAATCGCGCTAATGGCTTGCCATACACGGCGTTGAAACGGCGTACCTTTGTAAATAAGTGGTAAATTAAAGTCGTTATGTGCATTGGCAAAATAGGCGACAATTTGGTTGGCAACCTGCGATGTTAATTTATGTACCGCTGGCTTGGCATCATGCTGATGAGATAGCAGTTCAATAGCGACTTGTACGCCTTGTATCGCAATACCAACAGCACCAAATGGCGCAGTCACTATCGCATCGTATTGTAATGGGCGTTTATTTTTTGTAGCTTGCGATAGGCTTTTATTTTGCATACGCTAATTTAACTTAAACCTTAAAGCGAAAGCAAATAAAAAAACAAAAGCCAATAAAAAAGCCTTAAACAATTTACATTGTTTAAGGCTTTAAAATAATCAGTCAAAAGTCTAACTGAATACAGCAATTATTCTGCTGTTTTACGCTTTTACTTCCGGTGCTAGAATTTCTTTTTCACGCGCAACTAATTTTTCTTTAATACGTGCAGATTTACCTGAACGTTCACGTAAGTAGTAAAGTTTCGCACGACGAACATCACCACGACGTTTTACTTCGATTGAAGCGATTAACGGTGAGTAAGTTTGGAATGTACGCTCTACACCTTCACCAGATGAGATTTTACGCACGATAAATGATGAGTTAAGACCACGATTACGAATTGCAATCACAACGCCTTCATAAGCCTGCACACGTTTACGTGTACCTTCCACTACGTTCACGCCGACAATAACGGTATCGCCTGGTGCGAAAGTTGGAATCTTTTTGCCTAAACGCGCAATTTCTTCCGTTTCTAACATTTTAATAATATCTGCCACTTTGTGCTCCTTTTAATTATGAAGATGCTTGTTCCTGCTCTCTAATACCTTCTTGTAGCAGCCGTGCTTCCTCTTTCGTCAACGACCTTGCGGCCAATAAATCAGGGCGTTTCGCCCTTGTTAGCAATAACGATTGTTTCAATCGCCACTCTCTAATCTTTGCATGGTTGCCAGATAACAATACTTCTGGCACCTTTTTATTTTCCATGTTTTCTAAATACAAGTCCTCAGGTCGGGTGTAATGCGGATAATCCAGCAAACCATTCACAAAGGAATCTTCTACTGCCGAATCTGCATCACCTAACACGCCTGGTAATTGCCTTACCACTGCATCTATTAGCACCATGGCGGGTAATTCGCCGCCACTTAATACATAATCACCAATCGATATTTCTTCATCCACCAGCGCGCTTAATAAGCGTTCATCCACACCTTCGTAGCGACTTGCCAGCAATATCAAGCCTTGCTGCTGGCTTAATTGCATCACTTTTTGGTGATTTAACGGCACGCCACGTGGTGATAAATGAATCACATGCGACTTAACACCTAAAACCGCTTGATTTTTTTTCGCCAAATCAATCGACTGTGCCAACGGCTCTGCCAACATAACCATGCCAGGGCCGCCGCCGTAAGGTCTGTCATCGACAGTTTTGTGATTATCCTTAGTAAAATCGCGCGGATTAATCACATTTAAAGCATAAATCTTGCGTTCTAATGCGCGTGATGTAATGCCATATTGGCTGATTGCATCAAACATATCGGGAAACAAGCTAATAACATCAAAGCGCATGATGGAATGTTATATGCTAAAAATCCGCATCCCAATCGACCAACATGGTTTTTGCAGCTAAATCCACATCTACAATCACTTGCGGTGTAAATGGAATCAAGCGTTCACGCTCACTATTCAACTCACCGTCATTGACCACAATCACATCGTTGGCGCCTGTGCCAAACACATCTGTAACTTGTCCAAAAACCACTTCTTGCTGATTTTTAACCGTTAACCCGATTAGATCAGACCAATAATATTCATTTTCTGGCGCTTCAGGTAACGCATCTCGCGGTACGGCAACCTGTTTACCTTTGCAAGTAAATGCCGCATCACGGTCATCTACACCTCGCAACTTTACAACTAATACATCGTTATGTACTTTTGCTTCGATAACCTCTAGCTCGCGCCAGCTGTCATCTTTACCAACCCACCAAGTATCGTAATCAAACAAACTATCCAACGTTTCAGTATCGGGCAGCACTTTCAGCCACCCAAAAACGCCGTAGGGCGCAACAACGCGCCCCATGACTACTAGATTATTTGGCAAACTATTTAATGCTGTCTTAGTTGAAACTACACTCATCGCTTAAGACTGCCTTAAGCAGACAGACAATTAAGCGTCAGCTGCAGGTGTTTCTGCTGGAGCTTCAGCAGTAGTTTCTGCTTCGGCTGCTTTAGCAGCTGCATTTTCTTCTGCAAGCTTAGCTGCATCGGCAGCAGCTTTTTCATCTGCTTTTGCTTTAGCAGCATCGGCTGCCGCTTTAGCTTTTTCAGCTTCTAACGCAGCGGCTTTAGCTTTTGCCGCATCGGCTTTTGCAGCATCTTTAGCTTTAGCAGCTATTGCCGCTTCTGGGCCTTTAGCATGCGTTTTAACTAAGCGAGCAACTGTGTCAGACAATTGTGCGCCGTTGCCAGTCCAATGACTAACACGTGCAGCATCAATACGTAGACCTTCTGCACCAGCTTTAGCAGATGGGTTATAAAAACCAACGCGCTCAATAAAACGACCATCGCGACGATTACGTGAATCAGCCACTACTACATTATAAAATGGGCTCTTTTTAGAACCACCACGAGATAAACGAATCACTACCATAGCTATATTTCTCTTTAATAGAAAAGGTTATGCAGAAAGGCGCGGATTATACGTGAAAAACTAGAATCTTGACAAGTAAAATATTTAAACAAGCTAAATTCTACGCATTTAAAAGTGTTAACTTTGTTGTCATTCACTATCTATTTCGGCGATATTCCAGCGCCAAACTCACCAGTTCATGCTGTTTTTGTACGTCCATTTTTTTAAACACATTCTTAATATATTGCCGTACGGTATCAGTACTAATACCCATCACTTCAGATACTTCGGCAGTACTTCTACGTTCAGTTAACAGCACAACACACTCCACTTCGCGGCGCGACAGATTAAATTCAGCACTTAATCTATCTGTCCAATATTCATAATTAAGACTTAAATCTTTGACCAGAATCATCACTGTATGGCCGTCTCTGCGCTCATCTTCTTGCTTTTGCATGCGGCTGATTGAAAGATAATACGGCTTAGGATGCTGACTGCGATGAATGTAGAGGCTAATAGAGTTTTCCTGCGTGTGATTCGCATCGATTGCTGTGCGTATCGCATTTTGTAGCCGCGTATTATCCGGCAGCAAATCTGCGATTAATTGTTGGTTAATTACACTTAACCCATGCTGATTTTTAAGTAGCACTTCTGCCGCGCCAGATGCGAATAAGACTTCTGCCCTGCTGGAAACAATAATCAAAGCCTGCCCCAAATGCGCTAAGCCCTGTTCGAGCATTTTTATGCGCCAGTTATCGTCCTGATTCGATTGAGCATTATCCATGTCTGGATTATCTGATTTTGCAGAAAAATAAACTATAGCCCACTTGAGTTCTTACAAACAAACTACAGTTATCAAACATCAGATTTAATTTGGTATTGGGTTGGATCCTGAATTTTAGCTTGCAAAAAGCCCTCGCGTCGCAATCGACAGGAATCACATTTTCCACACGCTTGACCTAAATCATCCGCTTGATAGCAAGAAACCGTCATCGCATAATCCACACCAAGTTGTGTACCTAAACGGATTATTTGCCCTTTAGTCATATCGATTAACGGTGCGTGAATGGTGATTTTTTGACCTTCTACTGCACTTTTAGTCGCCAAATTGGCCATTTGTTGAAACGCCGTCACGTACTCGCCGCGACAATCAGGATAGCCGGAATAATCCAGCGCATTGACGCCAATAAAAATATCCTGTGCGCCTAATACCTCCGCCCACGCCAAGCTGAGTGACAACATAATCGTATTACGTGCAGGCACATAAGTCACTGGAATGCCGACGGTTTCCGACATCGGTACGTCAATGGCATTATCCGTTAAGGCTGAACCACCGAATAAACTTAAATCCAACTGCGCAGTTTTGTGTGTGATGGCACCTAGTTTCAGCGCAATTTGGTTAGCTGCCTGCAACTCAGCAATATGGCGCTGATGGTAATCCAAACTTAAACAGTAACAATCAAAGCCTTGCGATTTTGCAATCGCCAGACAAGTCGCAGAATCTAGCCCGCCAGAAAGTAAAACTACCGCTTTTTTTGTCATACGCCCTGCTTTTCGCCCCATAAAATCTTGTGCAATTGAATTTGCATGCGCACGTGTAATTTATCTGCCAAAACCCAAGCTGCCAGCTCATTGGCGGCTAACTCATGAAAACTAGGGGAGAATAATATCGGGCATTTTTCAACCAATTTAAGCTCATCCAACTTAATTTTAGCCCAATCATAATCGGCACGATTACACAGCACAAACTTGATCTCATCACTGGGTTTAATATGCGCCAAATTGCTCCAGAGATTCTTTTTTTCTTCGTTTGAAGCAGGTGTTTTAATGTCTAATATAATTGACACGCGCTTATCGACTGGCGCAATATCCATCGCACCACCAGTCTCAAGCGATACGCTATAGCCTGCATCACACAAAGACTTTAATAGATTGTGGCATTGTTTTTGTGCAAGCGGCTCGCCACCCGTCACCGTCACGTAGCGCGCGCCAAACTCCGCCACTTTGAGCAAAATGTCAGCAATTTCCATATTGGACCCACCGCTAAAAGCATATTCCGTATCGCAATAACTGCATCGCAAAGGGCAACCCGTCAGGCGCACAAATACCGTAGGCAAGCCAAATCGACTGGTTTCGCCTTGCAATGAGTGAAATATTTCGTAAATTTTTAAAGCCATTTTTTAACTACTTGATGAATAAAAAGCAAAACGCCAACTGTTAAGTTGGCGTTATTTTACCGCGAAAACACTTAAAATAATCGTGATAATCGACACTTAAAATAATCGTCAAACCGCATGTTAATCAAGTATTTTTTAATGCGTGGTTTTTAAATCACGATTCTGCATCAATATTTTCTGTTTGCTTTCGCAGGTTTTTGACTGCATTTCAAACGCCACCAGCAGTGTACAAAATACGTCATCATGACTTAACGGATAATCTTTATAAGGCTTTGCCTGATCTACTGAAAAGTCAAAATTCTTGCCCATCCACACTATCGCAGGCACATGCGTTTGTTCTTTTGGTGCAATCGAATATGGCGCAGCATGCAAATATAAGCCATGTTCGCCTAGCGATTCACCATGATCAGACACGTACAACATCGCTGTTTCATGCGTACTATCATATTTTTTTAAGAAGTTAATCACTTCAGATAAGAAATAATCCGTGTACAAAATCGCATTATCGTAGCTATTATCAATTTCTTCTTGGCTGCAATCCCTTAATTCGCCAGTCATACACATTGGCTTAAATTTTTCAAATTCTTTCGGATAACGTCGATAATATTCTGGGCCATGATTACCCATTTGATGCAACACTATCAAAATATCCTGATCTTTTCTGGCAGCGACATATTTATCTAAACCACTTAGCATACCAACATCTCTGCACTCTGCATCACAAACTGGATTCAATGTTGGCGTCTTAAAGTTTTCATATTTAAGTCGAGTTGCGACGCCTTTTGAGTCTGAATTATTATCGCGCCACAAAATTTGCACCTTATGTTCAAATAAAACCTCTAAGGCATTCTCAGTATGTAACGCTTTTTCTTTGTCGTAATTTGCGCGACCCAGCACAGAAAACATACACGGCACTGAAACGCCAGTCGATGTACCACACGAGCTCACATTGCTAAAACTAACTACATTTTCTTTGGCCAATAATGGATTAGTTAATCTTTGATAGCCGTTAAGTGAAAATCGATCTGCGCGCGCCGTTTCACCCACCACCATAATGATCAACTCATGGTGAGTGGCTGGTTCTATATTCACTGTGTCTTGTGCTACTTTTGTCATCACTTTTGAAGATATTGGTTGCAATTGCTCTTGCACATATTTAATCAAAGAATAAGTAAAATAAGTTGGATTAGCATAAAATCGCGTCACGCGATGTTCACGAATAAAGGATGTGTAACCTGCGATAAATGGCACAACCACAGCGATTAACAGTACAAGCAAAACAACTATCGCAATCAATCTAGATTTCAGTTCTGGCCATAAATTTCTGGCTTTAGGCGTATATTTAATGGCTAGCCAAGCGGGAATCACACCAAATAATACTGCCCTTAATATAAACATTGTGCTGACTAAGCCAGCAAACTCTTGTGGATTGGTCTGTGCGATATTATCCAGCATGACAACATCAACAATCACGCCAAATTGATCCATGTAATATGCCGCAAGCGACGATGCAAGCAGAAAAAATGCCAGAGCCCAGCGCGTGAATCTGCCATGGCAAATAGCCAATAAAAACAAGGTGCTAAGTATGCTGAAAAATATGCCCAGCGAGACTAAAAATGGGATGTTGTTAAATTTTATCGGATAAACCTCTAAAATCCGACTAAATAGTGCATGGTTGCCCGTCAACATGATAAATACCGCGGCCAGCAATATGGCTCGCGTTTGCGTGTTTATCCTGCTCAGCAGAGAATGAGGTATTAACAGAAGCTTATTCATTATTTACATACCCCTGATTTTGTTGCGTTTTTGGCTTGAATTATTTTATTCAATACAAGTTTTAAAGCTATTGGTTTTAAAACTACTAATTTACTCTGTGATTTGAATTATGTTGCTTGGATTGTTGATTGGAATTGCTTGGTAAAACCTAACATAAGCACAATGACCAAAGCAGCCAACCATACAGACCATAAGGTGTGAAATAAAAAGTGTGCACCGCGCATTTGCTGTACCCAACCAAGCGTGAATCCTACGCTTAAGCCCGACAAAAAAACAATTAAAGCAGTTTTTGGTTTGCTTGGAAGCCAAAACACACAAATTGCGGCCAACCACAAACCAACCGTTGCATGGCCCGCAGGAAAGCAACCACCCGCTTTTACCATGCTAGGCATATGATCTAATAGCCGTACAAAGGGAGCATAGCCGCCATAGCGCGCTACATCCCATGGGCAGTGCAGGCTAGAAAAAGATTTTAGCGTTCCAACAAGAGAAGGTATAAAGACAGAGGCAATGACCACAAAACGTAATCGTACTCGCACCCATTGTTTAATGATGGGCCATGGATAGATAAGATCTAAAAGCACGACTAACCACAACATGCGACCTGCACCCGTGATGACATATTTCACATAACCATGCATCAAATCCTTAGCAAACCAAGTGTTATACCAAAGAAACTGATGCCTGTTTATATCGAAATAATAATCTTCAATGGTTAAATCAATATTGGTGAATTGTCCTACGAAAATGTTAAACGCTGCAAATAGACATAATGCTATAAAGCAACGCTTACAGAGGGTGAAATGTACTTTAGGAAAAGTCATCGAAACGCATAGTACATCGTTGATACGCTACATTGCAATATCCAAATACATTGCAATGCCAAATAAAATATTATTTTAATGCTTCTAGCGTTTTCAACCTTTTTTGTGCGTTAGGTGTTACGTCTGCATTGGGATATTTCGCCACTAAATCACGCAAGGTTTTTTTTGCGTTTGTAACTTGACCTAACTGGATTTGGCTATTGGCAATGCTATATAACGCATCTGGTGCTTTTGTACTATCCGCATGTAGATCAACTACTTTTTGCTGTGTCGCAATACTGGACTTATAATTTTTAAGCGCAAATTGAGAGTAACCCATGCCATACAGCGCATCTGCTGCAAGTTTGCTATTAGGATATTCTTTCAGAAAAGCATCAAACGCAGCGAAAGCCTCTTTATGCTTGCTAGAGCGACTTAAATTATCAGCATCTGCAAAAGCTTTAACATCTTTTTCCTCGACAACTGGTGTCGTTGTGTTGCTTGTGCCGATCGGATTAGCAGCACCTACAACATTTGATGTAGTGCTGGTTTCTATTTTGCGCAATCTGGTATCGGTATCGGTATATAAATCTTTTTGGCGCTGTTGCGTCGTATCAATATTATGACTCGCCACTTCCAGCTCGCCTTTTAAGTTGGCAACTTCTTGCTTTAAGCCTTCAATTTGGCTTTGCATATCCGCCAAACCTTGGCCTTGTATCACTGCTTCAATTGCAACAAGTCGCTTTTCTATCGCGGCTTGATTTTTCTTCAAATCATTAATGGAGGCTTGACTTGCAGCTTCTACTTCTAAAATCTTCTTGCGCGCTTCTTTGTCATCAAACATAGCGGCATGGCTGGTGATCGCCGTTGTAGCAATCACCAGTACCATTAGATTTTTAATCACCAGATTTTTCATCAACTGATTAAACAAATCAATTACTCGCCGTCGTGCACGATGTCAACGCGACGATCTTTGTCGCAAGCTTCGCCAGCGCAATTAGGCGTTGCTTTTTCTTCGCCGTAGCTAACTGTTTCGATTTGTTTATCTTGTACGCCTAGTAAATTGAACGATTTTTTAACTGCTACTGAACGACGTTGGCCCAATGACAAGTTGTACTCACGTGTACCGCGCTCATCTGTATTACCTTGCAAAATCACTTTAGCATCAGTGTGAGCTAATAGATATTTAGCGTGCGCTTCAATCAATGCGCGGTATTCAGATTTAACAGCGTCACTATCATAATCAAAGTAAATATTACGTTTTGATAAGATATTGTTTGGATCACGCAATTCGCTATTGCCGCCATTTGCGTTGCTATCGATGACAACTTCTTTTACGCCATTTGTATCAGCGCCATCATTTGTACCTGTTTGTGATGAACCTGTGCTTTTGTCTTCTACTTTAGCTGGTGCGATTGGTGTGCTTTTACAAGCAACTAATAGCACGGCTAAGCTTAAAGCAATGGCAAGTTTCGTGTTAATTGTAGATGGTTTATACATATTACTCTCCCGTTTTATTACCCAAAGTGGGTGTGGTTAATTAAATAAAGCTAAAATTTAAATCTAAGATTTAGAGTCTAAAATAAAGTTAACTAAGATTAAGTTTATTACAAATCGTTAAAAAATAGGCATTAATCATGCATATAGATTAATTTAGTGGTCCCCAAGCTGGTTCTCGCACATCACCAGTTGCATCATTTAAGCGTTGACGCACTTTACCATCTGACGAAACTGCAGCTAATGCGCCACGCCCACCAACTTTGGTCGCATATAAAATCACACGTCCATTTGGTGCAAAACTAGGCGACTCATCTTGACTACCATCACTTAATAGTTGCACTTGGCCTGAGGCTAAATCTTGCAAGGCGACTTTAAATTTGCCACCATCGTTACGAATATAAGCCAAAGACTTTCCATCCGGTGAAAATTTAGGCGATACATTAAAACCACCTTCAAACGTTACGCGTGTTGGATTGCCGCCATCTGCACTCACTTTGTAGATTTGCGGTTTTCCACCACGATCTGAACTAAAGTAGATCCAATTGCCATCTGGTGAGAATACTGGTTCTGTATCAATGGCATTGCTTTTAGTGATTTGTTTTAATCCGCCACCGCCGACGTTAATTGTGTACACCTGCGAATTTGCGCCATAAGTTAAAACAATCGCTAACTTATTGCCATCTGGTGACCAAGCTGGTGCGCTGTTATTACCTTTAAAATTTGCCAACACTTGGCGGCTGCCGCTACTTAATGACTGTACATAAACAATTGGCTTTTTCTTTTCAAATGAAACATAAGCCAACTTTGAACCATCAGGCGACCAAGCAGGTGAGATTATCGGCTCGTTCGATGACACGACAGTTTGCGGATTAAAGCCATCGGCATCGGCTACTTGCAATACGTAGCGCTTACCTTTTTTCGTGATGTAAGCAATACGACTAGCAAATATACCTGATTCACCGGTTAATTTTTGATAGATAACATCTGCAATTTTATGTGCAGTCATTCTTACTTGGTTGGGAGAAATCTGATAATCCATACCAGCCAATTGTGATTGCTTTAATACGTCCAACAATTGAAAGCTGACTTTTAATTTGCCGCCAGCAATACTTTCCACATGCCCAACAGTTAATGCCTGCGCTTGTAAAGCAGCCCATTCAGCATATTTAACTTGTGCTGGAGTGGTGGGTAGGTTTGCCATACCGCGCGTTTCTAATACGCGAAACAAACCGCTACGCTTTAAATCAGCCGCAACAATATTGGCAATGTTATCTTTGGTATTCGCAACATCGCCAAAAGGCGCTATTGCGATAGGAATTTGCTGTGCACCGCCACCGCTGATTTCAATATCTAATTCGGCTTGTGCGCTAATAGCAATAAAAAAACTGGTGAGGAAAGCGATTGTTTTTAATAGATTCATCTTGACTATCAGTTGTGATTTAAACTATTTGTAATTAAGTTTTTTAAAAAGTTCCATTAAATTCTACTGTAAACTAGGCTTGATACCACCGCATTTACACTTTATTACATCTTTTACGCTTTATTTACATCATTAAGAAAAACAAAATATAGCAATAAAAACTGGCCTACCTAACTATTCATTCGGTTTAAACGTTAAATTCAGGTTTCTAAATTTTGCATAAATCGCTGGGTCGGAAGGCAATGGCAATGGCTGAGATGCAGCTATAGCACGCTCTACTGCATCATCACAAGCACTGTTTCCACTGGATTTTGTTAATCTAGGTGTGCCACTTAATTCACCTGTTGGCAGTAAGCCGATAGTAAATCTCAACTCTGGATTACCATCGCCACACAGTGTTTTGTTTACATTACCGCGAATTTTAGATTTGATCTTATCCGTATATTCGCCAATAACGCTAGCATTGGCAGCAGCACTTGCAGCGTTTGCTTGTTTATTTTCTGTTGCATGTTCTTCAGACAGCATGTCTTGCTGCATTTTTTTCAGTGCATCTTGCTGTTTTTCTGTGGCTTTTTTCTCTAACGCTTTTTTCTCACGCAACTCATCTTTTCGCGCATCTTCTTGAATTTTTTCCAGCACGTCTTTTTTGCGTTTTTCATCTAAAGCTTTTTGTTTTTGTTCAATCTCTTTTTGCTTGAGCTCTTCCTTTTTTTTCTCAAGCTCAATATCTACTTTTGGCTCTTCTGGCTTAGGTTTTTCTTCTACGACTGGTTTTGGTTCTGGCTTCGGCTCAGGTTTAATCTCTGGTTTTTCTTCAACAATAGGCTTAGGTTCAGGCTTTGGCTGTTCTTGGATAACAGGTTTAGCGCTGGGCAATTTATCCCACAACTCAACTTCCGTCACACTCATCACAGGATGCGCTGCTTTCCAGTTAAATGAAACCAGCATAGCGCCCAGCAAGAATACATGCACTGCAATCGCCAGCGCGCCTGCTTTCCATGAGTCGGTATTTTCGCGAGGCCTTAACATTTGGGGCTTACTTTTGACTTAACTACTTTTGATTTAAATATGTGCATTAACTGTTTGTGCGAATCATTTATGGTTGAATTGTATGGCTAAATTATTTAAGGCGCAGGCTTGAATAGCAAACCTACTTTATCGACTTTAGCTTGCTTCAATAAATCCATCACTTCAATCACTTTGCCATACTGGGTTTTTTCGTCAGCTGCCACCACTACTGGGCGCTCCTTGCTTTCAAGCTGCTGTTTAATTTCATACAACAGCTCATCACGTTGCAATTTTTTACCGTTGATCTCAGCCATGCCATCTTTTTTAATGGTGACAACAATCGGCGCGCCTGTTTGTTTTAAAGCTTGGCCTACTTTGGGCAAATCAACCACACCAGGGTTAGTCATCGGCGCAGTCACCATAAAGATGACAAGCAGTACCAAAGTAACGTCAATATAAGGCACAACGTTAATCTGATTCATCATGCGGCGTTTACGAGTGCGCATTTTAATCTCCTAACGTTAAGATTTACGTTGCAAAATATTGGTAAATTCTTCCATAAAGCTTTCATAACGTACTGACAATCTGTCTACGCTGGAAGCAAAACGGTTGTACGCAATAACGGCTGGAATCGCTGCAAATAAACCAATAGCCGTAGCAATTAAGGCTTCTGCAATGCCAGGCGCAACTTGGCTCAGTGTCGCTTGTGCAACGCTAGATAATCCTCTAAACGAATTCATAATGCCCCAAACCGTGCCAAATAGGCCGATATAGGGGCTGACTGAACCAACTGATGCCAGAAAAGGCAAATGTGCGTCTAAATCATCTAGTTCGCGGTTATAAGCGGCACGCATCGCGCGGCGCGAACCTTCCATCACGTCAGACACTTCCATTTTTCCCTGTTGTTTGTGACGAATAAATTCTTTAAAGCCAGCTTCAAAAATACTGGCCATACCTTGCGGTTTACGGCGAACCGCTGTCACGCTTTCGTACAGTTTATTTAAATCGCCGCCAGACCAAAATTTACTCTCAAACTCTTCTGATTCCTTTTCAGCGCGTTTAATCGTGGCTACTTTAATAAAAATATACCACCATGAAAACAATGAAGTAATCAGCAATATCACCATCACCAATTGCACAGGCAAACTTGCCCCTGTAATTAAGGTTAATAAAGACATATCATTTGCTACGCTCATACTTGCTCCATTTGATCGCTACTGTGTTTAATATTCACCGCGTTATAACTGCTGCAGCTTTTGTTTAAGTTGATGTGGAATTTCGCTGGGTTTAAAGGTTAATGCATCAACACAAGCAATTTTTACGCTTGCTTCGATTAGTGTTTGTGTATTTAAAGTGATTTTTTGTAAAAAGACGATACTACCAAAGCCTATTGTGGTGAATTCGCTTGTCACCGTCAACAAATCGTTAAATTTTGCAGGTTTTTTAAACTGTATTTGCATACTATGCACGACAAAAAGTGCGTTTAGCGTGTCTTTTAAATCAGTTTGTTCAAAGCCTAAATGGCGCAACCATTCAGTGCGAGCACGCTCCATGTATTTTAAATAATTGCTATGATAAACCACGCCGCCGCTATCGGTATCTTCGTAATACACACGTACTTGCCAATCAAACTGGCACTTTGTTTTAGACTGGCTATCGATTTCCAGCTGGTTTGTTGATTCAGATTTTACTGCTGCCACGCTTCACCTGTCGCCAATGATTTCGGCACATCCAAACCAAAATGTTGATACGTTAAACTGGTCGCCATACGGCCGCGCGGCGTGCGCATCAAATAACCTTGCTGGATCAAATAAGGCTCCAATACATCTTCAATTGTGTCGCGCTCTTCACCAATCGCCGCGGCTAGATTATCTAAACCAACGGGTCCGCCACCAAACTTTTCTAGCACGGCTTGTAATAGTTTTCTATCCATCACATCAAAACCCAAACTATCTACATCTAGCATTTTCAATGCAGCATCGGCCACTTCAGAGCTGACAATGCCATCTGCTTTTACTTGTGCATAATCGCGCACACGGCGTAATAACCGATTGGCAATACGCGGCGTACCACGCGAACGTTTGGCCACTTCAAATGCGCCAGTCGCGGTAATTTGTACTTCTAGCAAACCTGCACTACGGTGCACGATACGACCCAACTCTTCTGATGTATAAAACTCCAAACGCGACACGATACCAAAGCGATCTCTTAGCGGATTAGTCAGCATACCTGCGCGAGTAGTTGCACCCACTAGCGTAAATGGCGGCAAATCGAGCCTCACCGAACGCGCAGCTGGGCCTTCACCAATCATAATATCCAGCCGATAATCTTCCATCGCGGGATATAAAATCTCTTCTACTACTGGACTTAACCGATGAATTTCATCAATAAATAAAATATCATTCGGTTCTAAATTAGTGAGCAGCGCAGCTAAATCGCCTGCGCGCTCTAACACCGGGCCTGATGTTTGGCGTAAGTTAACACCCATTTCACGCGCAATAATGTGCGCCAACGTGGTTTTTCCTAAACCTGGCGGGCCGAACAACAGCACGTGGTCCAGCGCTTCGCTACGGCCACGGGCGGCGTTTATAAATATCTCTAACTGCGCGCGCGCTTTTTCTTGGCCAACATATTCATCCAACACTTTAGGACGAAGGGCGCGTTCAATCGCCTCTTCTTGCGGGCTGGCGGCTGCGGGGGCGATCAGGCGATCAGTTTCAATCATCGGTTTCAATCATGAGATTTAAAGCTACAAATATTACAACAGCCTATTATGAGTATAATTGCGAAAAATTCTCAATTAATTTTTTAATGGCGACTGGTGAACCGAGATGCATGCCTTGCCCATAATGCACGCCGATGGTTTTTAATTCCCTTAAAATATGTTCATTTTCAACAAACTCAGCCACGGTTTTAATGTTCATCGCTTCAGCCACGCTATGGATTGAGCGCACCATGGCGTGATCAATTTTATTGATGTGCATTTCTTTAACGAAAGCTCCATCAATTTTCAAATAATCAACTTCAAAATTTTTCAAATAGGTGAATGACGACATACCGCTACCGAAATCATCCAGAGCAAAACTGCAGCCTAAATTTCTTAATGCGCCAAATAGTTGAATGGTGTTTTTAAGGTTCACAATCGCAGAAGTTTCAGTGATTTCAAAACAAATAGCGCTTGGCGGTATAGCGTAAACTACCAGCTGTTCGCGAATAAAACCCAGCAAACTCTTGTCACCTAAAGACGTGCCCGATAGATTAATTGAAAACACATAATTACATTTTTCATTACTTTTATCCAACATATCGCGATAAGCCGCAAACGTATTTTTAATAACCCAACGATCGATATTAGGCATTAAATGATAACGCTCGGCAGAAGCAATAAACGAGGTTGGCAATATGATTGTGCCATCTGCGCTTACTTTTCTGATCAGTATTTCATAGTGATGCTGCGCAGGTACGTTAGATGAAAGCGGCACGATTGGCTGGCAATATAAGGTAAATTGCTCATCATCAATTTCATCAGTTATATCTGCAATGGCCTCTACCTGGCTGCGCCTTTGTTTGACTTCAATATCGCCCGCGCTAAATAAAAAGCTTTGATTGCGGCCCGCTTTTTTAGCGGAATAACAGGCAGAATCAGCCGCATGAACAATCTCACTCACGCTTTCAAAGCTCGCATTGATGACGACCATACCAATACTGACGCCGATATTAAAGATTTTATCATCGTGCATAAATCGAAAGTCGTGCACGATTTTCAACAAAGTATTGGTAATTTGACTCGCATCTGACAAGCTACAGTTTTCAAGCAACAGGCCAAATTCATCACCACCCAAGCGCGCCAAAGTATCTCTATCACGCATTCTATTGGCTAAAAGCACACTCACTTGCCTGAGCAATTCATCGCCCGCTGCATGACCGCAGGTATCATTCACCAACTTAAATTGATCTAAATCCATATAACAGAACACATGCTGCGCATTGACTTCATGCACACTTTTTAGACAACGCTCTAATCTAACTTCAAACTCGCGCCGATTAACTAAACCAGTTAAATCATCATGCTGCGCTTGATGGCGCAACATGCTAGTTGCATCATTAATTTTGTCCTGCATGCTGTCATAAGCGTGCTTAAGACTTGTAGACATTGAGTTAAAGCCTTTTTGCAGCGTTTTTAACTCTCCGCTAGAGTTTTCAGTGATGGTTTGCGCAAAGACACCTTCGCTGACTTTGTTAACAGCACTCGCAATTTCTTGAATAGGCTTAGTAATATTGCGCCCGATTCGCCAGGCAATTAATGCACTGATTGCCAGCCCGAATAAACCGATTAACAAGATTTTAGTAATTAAATCTAGCTTTAAGTTTTGTAAAGTCTGATTACTTAAATTCACATAGACATGACCAATCTCTAACTGACTATCTGCAGTTTTTACATTGTCTTCAGTATCAAATACGCTAGAAAAATCTTCGATTTCCACTAAGCTGCGATAAATTGGCGAGGTAAAAATAATGCCGTTTTTCTGCTTAAGTTCTTTCAGGTTTTCTTTATCGATATGATTAACCAACTCTTGCGATAATGGGCGGCCACTGAGCGCTAATACTCGGCCTTTATTATCAACAATTAATACTGTTCTCACTTCTTGCTCACTTGAAAGCGCCTGCTCTACCAGTTTTTGCAAAATTTGGCGATTACCTGACAAGACGCCATATTCTGCCGCGGGCGCCAATTGCGATGCGATGATGCGGCCACGGTCACTCAGCGATTGATTTAATACACCGAATACATTAGAAATTGCATAACCAGCCAAAATAATCGCGAACAGCATAGCAGGGATGGTACCCAGCAAAATAACTCTGGATTTGATGCCTAAATTTTTAAAGCCTAATCGACTACTGTCATTTTTCATACTGTGCCAGCTCGATATCAGCTATTTTTTTCTGCAATTTGTCTTTGTCTTCCACCACTATATTTAGTGAGCGCGCGACTTGATAATTCACCGCAACTGAAAAATAGCGCGGCGTTTGTGGTGGTGGCAAAATACCTGGTGCCGCTTGCGATTTCACCGCTATTTCTGTGGCTTGCTTAGCCAATTGTTTAGTCGTGCTATACACTGCAGCCAACGCACCAGCTTGTACGTAAGACCGAGAATAACCAAATACTGGCTTGAGATGTCGGTATGTCGTCAGTAGGATAGGCTGCGCGGTTTCACGGCTATACACAAGTGGATCCGGGATCGCGATTAGCGCATCGTTGTTATCTAATATTTTTTTCAATTTAGGGATTAAGTCAGATTCTTGCGCAACGCTTTCCTCAGTGATATTAATAGCGGTTTTTTCCCCTGCGTCTTTAATTAACTCACTATATTGAGATGAGTTTTTACCCAGCAAAACACCTAAATTTTTGATATTCGGCATCACCGACTTAATGAGCATCATTTGCCGCATATAAGGCTGATCCAGCACGATTGCACTAAAATTCCCTAGATCGCGCCGGCTAGAAGCAAGCAAAGTATTAAATGCTGGTAAAGGCGTAAATACACCGATTACTGGCGTAGTGTGTTTCAATTTACTGGCAGCCTCTAGTGCATTTACACCTAATGCAATTACTAGCTCACTATTTTCGGCGACTACTAATTTATTCACTTCCTGTAAATCAATTATTTTCACATGCAGTGCCGTGTTTTTAGAACTGATCAACTCATCTTTAAAATGCTCTACAAACTCTAGGTTTGTTGCAGTGGGCGCGCTTAATATAATGGTGACACCTGTATAAGCCCATGAAATAGTAGGTACAAAAAAACCAAGCATTAACATGACAAGTGTTAATTTTTTATACAGAATCCTTTTTTTAATTCTAAAAATAAACAAATTAATCACTTTAGTTTGCAAGCCCAATATTTAAAATGCATTAAAAATCAAGCCTGACATTCACGCGCGCTCGTCGCTTAAGGGTGTTGTAATCAGCAAACTCTTGGTAATGATCATTAAACAGATTTTCAATAACAAACGCGATTTCGCCGTTGCGGCGCCCATAATCAAACTTTCGCGCCAGTCTAACATCACATTTTCTGATTAAATCGACTGGATCGCCATCCCCCAAAAGGGTAGTTGCGCTTGTTTGATAATAGGCAAAACTGCCGTCCCACTGAGGATTAAAGCGATGAGTAATAAGCGTGCTAATCGTGTTGCGTGGCATTGACTTTGTATAATTACGCTTTAATCCATCTTGTGTCTCACGAATATACACATAAGCATGATTAAACAATAATCGGGTATCGCGCGTTAATGGCCAATTCGCCTGATACTCAATACCTTCAATTCTCGCACCACCTTGGTTGCTATTAGTCGTAATGTCTGCATCCAAAATTGGATTCAGTAATAAAGTATTTGCAGGCGCGGTAAAATCGGTCCGGTCAACATCTCTTATCACATGATTAATACGATCACTGAATAACCGCACATCTAAATGCAAACGGCCAACTTCTCCAATATAACCCAATTCAGTGGAGACAATTTGTTCTGGTTCTACGTCGCCCTTATTGGCTCTATATTGAAAAATGAGCGCTTGAGTACTTGCTAACGTGGTTGGTATGACCAATCTATCTTGGAACCTCTCCTCCACATAATTGGGCGTACGTAGCGCACTAGAAACACCGAGTCTAAAACTATGATTAGCATCTGGCTTAAAGTTAATGCTCGCTCTAGGTGAAATATCGGTACCTGAGAAATCGTTATGTTCCAGCATGGCACCAGCATTGATGGTGAGCTTTTCGTGCGGGCGCAACTCAACATGGCCAAATAAACGCATCAAATCAAAATAATCAGTATCTTTAGTTGCCAAGTAAAATGGTGCGTATGTCGAGTCGCGCCGTATACTGGCGCCCCACACAGCACGCGCATTATCAGCAAGTGCGAAAGTATGCTGTGCCTCAATATCAGTACGTTTTTGCACGACTTCGTTGTTGATGAATACATTGCCATTAACAAGTGCAGCTGCAATTATTGGCGCTTGTGGGCTAGGGACCGCTGCAATCAAAGGTCTTAAATTAACAGTAGTAGCTGTATCATCCGAACGATCATAGCTGTGATAGGCTTGTAGCGTTAAATCACTGGTTTCCGAAATATTATGTCGCCAACGAATTAACCCAAAATGGTTGTTAATTTGCTTGGTGCGTGGCAAAAAAACAAGGTTATCTTCGTTAATATTACCTTCGCCACGCGCGCCTTCGGTGATACCAAACTCAAACTCTAGGTTATCATTTGAATCAAGCCGATACTCCGCTTGGGCGCTCATAAATCGCGTGCGTTTAAAATCGTTGCGGTTATCTAAACCGTCATCTTGTCGATAACCAGTTGTTATTCGATAACCAAAATCATCCACTTTTCCTGCATGCCGATAAAATGCTTCGTTACGTCCACTGCCGTGCGTTGCAACAATCGTGTTTCTAGGGGTTTCAGAGGGTGTTTGTGTGATGATATTAATCACGCCAAAATAAGAATTTGCACCATAACTGGCGGCATTCGGGCCGCGTGTGACTTCAATACGCTCAATATCAACTAGCGCAATTGGCAATTCACTCCAGTTAACACCACCAAATAGTGGGCTATAGACAGAGCGACCGTTAATCATCACTTGCATTGTGCCCGGATAAGCATTGCTGATGCCGTGATAGCTAACAGCATGATTGGTGTTATAAACATAGCCAGCATTTGTGCCCACGTACATGCCAGGCACTAGACGAAATATTTCTGGCAAATCCACGATTCCACTAGCACGAATGGTTTCGCGACTAATCACTGTTACCGCAGAAGGCACGTCTGCTGCTGCTTGAGCCAATCGAGATACCGTCAGCACTTTTGGCACTTCGCCCATGTAATCATCCTCAGACAACATGTCCGCTGATGACTCTTCTGCAAATGCCAATGGCTCACAAGCGATGATGACTGCCAGAAACAATAATTGATTTAAGTAGTTTTTCATGATGAATACGCCAGCGTTAATCTAGCCCTGTTATGAGGGACTTTATGGTTTAACAATTTATATTGAATATCCTGTGATTCAACACGATATTGCCGAATGCTCTGTAATGCGGCATTTTCATCTAACAATGACCATCACATTTTTTATGCGTTAAAGTGATTCAATTATTGTTTTTTTGCAGAAGTTAACCGTAGTTAACACTATTTATTGGGCCATTTTTAACTGGGCTATTTTTATCACCCTTTAAGCTTGACCCAATATTTACGCGCCAGCCAAATCAATGGAATTCCAATCAATAACCATGGAATCACACCTACAACAAAAGTAATCACTGCACCAAAACTTTCCATCATCACTTGGCCAGCATTTTTTAATGCGCGTGCCACTGGTGCAAAAAATCCTTGTTCTGTGATGCCTTGGCTAGCAGAAAAATCGATATTCACCGCAACCAAATCTGTTTCTAATGCCAGCACTTTGCGGATACTGGCGATGCTATCTAGCTGACTTTGCGTGTTGGCCAATTCGCGTTCTACATCGATAATATCTTTGAATTTTGCCGTTTTATCGCCCAACATCAAACGCAATCTATCCCTTAAATCGGTTAGATTTTTAATCCGCGCATCTGCATCGATTACTTGATTGGTTTTATCTTCGCTGTCACGGCTGTGTTGCATCACTTCGCCATTTTTTGATAATCCAGCCAAAAATACGCTGACATTTTTAGGCGGCACTCGCAGACTTAATGAAGCAGATGGCGGGCTGTAAGGTGTTTGGCGATTGTAATTTGCACTCAGCATTTGGCAATTTAATGCTTCGCAATGTTTGATTGCAGCATCAAAACTAGCCTGCATTTTTTCAGGCGCAGTTTCAATTTGCAGATGATGACGTAAAGCGATATATTTTTTGGTGGCCGACTGTGTTTCAGCCAAACCTTGCCCTGTTAATCTTGGTTCTGTTAATCGTTGTTGAGCGCCTCCGATTGAATCGGCAGCCATTTTCGCCATTGGCACAGCAGGAGCAGAATCTTGCTGATTGCAAGCCATTAACATTAGCAACAATAGTGCAATAAAACCGTATTTCATCAATTCACCTTATTTACTTAATTTTAATTAGCGAAGATTTCATTTTTGAAAAGACTTTAAGTTACAAAGTAAATAACGCCTTTAATATTGCCGAATTGTACCTTTTTGATGCGTAAAAGCCAGTAGTGCCAAACCATATTAAAAAAGCCCTCACTTTTCAGTGAGGGCTTTTTTAAAAAATTTCATTAAATGGATGAATTAAATCACTTTAATCAGTCATTCACACATGTGTAGTTAACTCGATTTAGATAAGAATTTCAACGATTGACGAATGCCCTCCGAAACCGACAGATCTTTAGGCAATAATTTAATCGTCGCTGATGCTTCCCTATCGTTGTAACCCAGCGCCAATAAGGCATTGAGTATATCGCTAGCCGCTGATTTGGGCTGCGCAATACCAACGCTACTCACGCCGTTTATTGAAAACTTATCTTTTAGTTCAAGCAATAACCGTTCTGCCGTTTTTTTGCCGATGCCAGGAATGCGCGTCAACATGGCGACTTCCTGCAGATTAACCGCGTTGATTAAATCTTCAATACTAACGCCGCTTAAAATAGATAAAGCCGATTTTGCGCCAATACCATTTACTTTAAGCAGTTGTTTAAATGTGCTTTTTTCTTGTTCTGAGCCAAAACCATACAGCAATTGCGCATCTTCACGCACCACCATATAAGTCAATAATTGCACCTTTGCGCCGATTTCAGGCAGATTGTAAAAAGTGCTCATCGGCACTTCCACCTCATAACCTACACCTGCACAGTCAATCACCACTTGCGGTGGCGTTTTTTCAATCAAAATACCGTTTAATCGTGCAATCATAATTCTGCTTTAAATAAATGTGTGTAAACCGCTTGAAATCATTATAGCTAATCGAAACTACAACGCCGTATCGTGACGATAGAATGTTTTCAAACAAGCCGACCGTTTTTGACTCGAAACCCTGCCGTCGCCAACTTTCCTAACCCTTGCCCGCCATGTGCATGGCATATCGCACAAGCAAGCGCATCAGCAGAATCTGGCTTGGGTACCGCGGGCAGATTGAGTAAGCGTTTGACCATTTCCTGCACTTGTTCTTTTTGCGCGTGGCCATTGCCCACAACTGCTTGCTTGACTTGCAACGCAGTATATTCCGCGACGATTAAATTGCGAATGACCGCCGCACTGATTGCGGCACCACGCGCTTGTCCAAGCAGCAAAGTGGATTGCGGATTCACGTTAACAAACACTTTTTCAATCGCCACTTGGTTAGGTTGATAAGTATCAATCACCTCAAACAGTCCATCCAAAATAATTTTTAACCGTGCTGGCAATTCTTCTCTATCGTCTTCGCCTTCAACTTTATTTTTTTTGCCGCTGGCAGTTTTAATAGTACCGCTGGCAATATAAGTGATTTTCTCACCCACTTTTTCAATCACACCAAAGCCAGTGTTGCGCAAGCCTGGGTCAATTCCAAGTATGCGAGTAATCACTATTCTTCAATTAAAGCGGTAGTGTAAACATCTTGTACATCATCTAAATCTTCTAATGCGTCCAAGATTTTTTGCATTTTTATCGCATCATCGCCTGCAAATTCAACTTCGTTTAGCGGCTTCATGGTTACTTCACTTAGCACTGGCTTTAAACCTGCCACTTCTAACGCTTCTTTTACAGTTATAAAATCGTTGGCTGCCGTAATCACTTCTATACTGCCATCTTCATCCGTCACGACATCTTCCGCGCCAGCCTCCAGTGCGGCTTCCATCACTTTATCTTCACTTATTCCTGGCTCAAATACCAAGCTACCGCAATGTTTAAACATAAAAGCAACTGAGCCATCTGTGCCCAGATTTCCACCGAATTTAGTCAAGGCATGGCGCACATCTGCTACTGCGCGCTGTTTATTATCGGTTAAGCAATCAATAATAATCGCGGCGCCATTGATGCCGTAACCTTCGTAGCGAATTTCTTCGTAATTTACGCCCTCAAGCTCACCCGTGCCTTTTTTAATGGCACGCATAATATTGTCGGCAGGCATGTTTTCTTCTTTTGCTTCAGCAACTGCGGCGCGCAATCGTGGGTTCATGGTGACATCTCCGCCACTTAATCGGGCTGCAACGGTGATTTCTTTAATGATTTTGGTGAAGATTTTACCGCGTTTGGCGTCTTGGCGACCTTTACGATGTTGAATATTTGCCCATTTACTATGACCTGCCATACTGTTTCCTTGAGATTTTTTTCATCGAAATTTTTAATAGTTCAAGGCATTTTATCATAGGCTTACAGCTAGTTAACGGCTGCCATTGCTTTAGTCTTTTGCTGCTTTATTCACATCTTTTATTAACGCTTATCAGCGACAGATTTACTCTTGGCCTTGTGCACAATCTACAGGCTGACGTTCACGCATTGTGATGATTGAAATCTGCACTAATGCCAATGCAATCAACAACATACCAATAAGCTCAAAAGTATTCGGCACTTCATTTAACTGTATCCATGCGGCGACGACGCCAATCACCGGCGCTAACATAGACGCCATACTGGCAACGCCTGCCGGCAGGCGTTGTAGCGCATATAGCCATAGCAACCAAGCCAATGCACCGCTTAAAAACACATTAAATAATACTGACCCAATAAAGTAACCCGTCCATTGAATGGGCGCCGCGGGTACTAGAAACGCAATGGCCACCATTGGCACTGAACCTAATAACATTGGCCAAGCAGATAGGTTAAGTAAATCCAGATCCGGGCTGCGCTGATGCAATTTTTTAGAAATGATCGCGGATAACGCCCATGAAACGCCTGAGCACAGCGCTAAAAACATGCTGAAACCATCGGCTTTAATGTGTAGCGGATCAAAAATAAGCACCATGCCAAATATGGCAGAAACTACTGCCAACCACTGCCAGCCTTGTACTTTTTCGCCCAACATTGGCCAAGCAAATAACATGACCCAAAAAGGCATGGTATAAGTTAACACAGCCGTTTTGCCCGCGCCGCCTTCAACCAAGGCCCATACCAGCAAGCCTGTAAAACCGACTGTTTGTAATAAGCCGAGTACTAACATGGTTGGAAACTCTTTTAATACCATTGGCCTTTTAGTGAAATACATCACTACAAACAAAACTAAAGCGCCAAAAAAAGTACGCAATGCCGCGAATTGAAAAGGCCCAGCATATTGCAGCGCGCTTTTCATCACCACCCAGTTATAACCCCAAATAATGGTTAATACCAACAATGCGGCAAATGCGCGTATGGTCACTTTTGTGCTATTTTGCATGAATATTGTCTTTAATTAGCGTATTTTAAGCGAAGTTGTTGATTCAAGTTAATTCCAAATATGTGTTACGGCTTTCCAACCGCCGTCAGCTTGTTTGCGATAAACAAGATGTACATTGCCACCGAAAGTTTGGCGCACACCTTCTGCATCAATCATCGCACCAGCCCAATTGCCACGCTGATAAGCTAAATTACCATCTTCCACAGCTTCAGTTAACGTTAGTTTGTGGTCAATAACACCGGCTTCAATCAATCCAGCAAAAAAAGCTTGAATTGCTTCTGTACCAGTCACTGGCGCGCCAGCTGGTGCAGGCATGATGGTTGCATTGGCGTCATATAGTTTGCCGATATCTGCTGCGTTTTTGCTATTTAACGCTTGGTCAAACTTTGCATTGATTGCGGTTATTTCTGTTTGAATATTACTCATGATGGTTGCTCTCTTTAAAAAAATTGATTAAAAATTAAGGTTAACTTACTTACTAAAGTATTACTTATTAAAAGTATCTACTGATTAAATGCGTATTTAATGCTGAAAACCAGATTAAATAAGCGCTGGAATGCCCATATTGATTAAGCCTAATAATTGCTGAAGCTGTATACGCTTTTCTTCATCCAAAGCCTGCATGCACTGCTTTAAGCGGCGATAATAATCTGGCATCACCACATCCAATTTAGCTTGTCCTGCACTGGTTAACTGTATATTCACACTGCGTCTATCTTCTTTGGCAAACACTCTAGTCACTAAACCATTTTGCTCCAGCCCATCCAACAGACCCGTCATCGTGGCACGTGTTACGCCCACCTTTTCCGCCAATATTGATGGCGTTGATGTCACGGACTCTTCGCGCATTAGTAAAATCAGCACCCACCAACGGCCTTGCAATAAATCGTGTTTGCTCAAGCAGGTATCTAACGCCAACGATAAATCAGTCGCCACACGCAGCAAATACAAAAAACCAGAAATCGCCGTCACATCCGCGTCGGGATAACGTTCGGCGAATTTACCTAATATTTCTGGGCTTGGAAGATCTCTTAATTGCAGCATAGTTAAATAGATTTAACTTAAAAATAGTTAGTATCATTATAGTTAGCTGGCTAACTATGTCAACTGTTTTATTGTCATGGGTTTATTTTTTGCTTAGATATTGGCTAAATTATTTATAGGAGTATATTTAAGTTGCTACCAAGCAGGAGAAGAACATGAAAACTTTACAACAAGTATTAAATGATAAAAAACATAAAGAGATCATTAGCATCGCGCCAAATCGCCCTGTCTTTGATGCGTTGGTAATTTTAGCTGAATATAAAATCGGCGCTTTAGCCGTGATGCAAGATAGCCGACTGGTCGGTATTTTTTCAGAACGTGATTACGCGCGCGAAGTCATTTTAAAAGGGCGATCATCCAAAACCACACAAGTAGATGAAGTGATGACGAAAAAGGTGATTACTGGCGAACCCAACGATTTAGTAGAGTCAATGTTAAGTATGATGAGTGAAAAGCGCATCCGCCACTTACCTGTGATGCACGATAAAATGTTACTCGGCATGCTGTCGCTGGGCGATTTGGTTAAAGAGACAATCGCCTATCAACAACGCTTAATTAAAGAGTTAGAGCAATATATACGCGGCTGATTGAGTTTTTAACACAGATTAATGATGTCAAGCTCATGAAAATACGTATACGGCATTCATGCCAAAACGCAGCACTTTAAGCAAACTGTAGGCGCACAATGCAGTCATACAAACAAGCAACGAATAAAGAAATTAATTTGATTGTTTGTTGTGATACTGAATTTTTAATTATTTTATGAAAAGGATATTTATCATGTGGACAACTCCAGCAGCGACAGAAATGCGTTTTGGCTTTGAAGTTACAATGTACGTAATGAATAAATAAGCCTTAATTCATTATTAAAAAATGGAGCAATTGCTCCATTTTTTATTGCTCGTTATTTATGTCACTTAACCAAATATTTAGCTCAACTTTTTGATTTACATTATTTGGTATTATTTTCTGCGTTACTCACCAATGATTTTAACCAGCACGCGTTTTTTGCGCCTGCCATCAAACTCACCATAGAATATCTGTTCCCAAGGCCCAAAATCCAAATGGCCTTCTGTAATCGCCACCACCACTTCGCGCCCCATAATCTGGCGCTTCATATGTGCATCGGCATTATCTTCGCCAGTATCATTATGTCGATAACTGCTGACTGGCTCGTGCGGCGCAAGTCGCTCTAGCCATTGCGTGTAATCATGATGCAATCCACGTTCATCATCATTAATAAACACGCTGGCAGTAATATGCATGGCATTCACTAAAACCAAGCCTTCGCGTACGCCACTTTCGCGCAAACATTCATTAATCTGCTCCGTAATGCGAATAAACGCCACACGTGTGGGCGGATTAAACCAAAGTTCTTTTCGATAGCTTTTCATGTTTGCTCCTTAATTTTCCTATTACTGTGCCAATTTTAGCACCGCCAGTTATTACCACACATGACATTTATCATTTTTAGCAATAAAAAAGGCTTCTAAAAA
>Ga0123388_1067534_pt1 | contig 32178 bp, 27 predicted proteins | sample T0HHNO3metaT_FD_89916 | JGI IMG/M metagenome (GOLD analysis project Ga0123388, IMG submission 89916) | Methane-oxidizing artificial microbial communities from Washington, USA to study methane cycling - T0-HHNO3 metaT (Metagenome... | ecosystem: Engineered > Modeled > Simulated communities...
AAACATACCCCGGAAACGCTGTGGATAGCGTTTCAAACCGAACGGGCGCTGGGCAACAGCAAAGTATCCGAAGAATACCGCGAGCAATTGATTAGCTCATTTCCGGCTTCCAAAGAGGCTCAACAAGTAAAAACCGCGATCAGCAAATAATCCGGCAGCAAACAAGATCATGGCAAAACAACAACAGGCTATCCAAGCCATCCGCGGCATGCACGACATCCTTCCCGAGCAATCGCCTTATTGGCAGTGGCTGGAAGGCCAGGCCAGACAAGTACTGGGCGCATACGGCTATCAGGAAATCCGGCTGCCCATCGTCGAAAAAACCGAGCTTTTCAAACGCTCGATCGGCGAAGTCACCGACATCGTCGAAAAAGAAATGTATACCTTCGACGACCGCAATGGAGATTCGTTGACCCTGCGTCCTGAAGGCACCGCCGGCTGTTTGCGCGCCTGTCTGGAACACGGTTTATTGCACAATCAGAGCCACCGCTTGTGGTATTACGGACCGATGTTCCGTCACGAGCGCCCGCAGAAAGGCCGTTACCGGCAGTTCTACCAACTGGGCGTGGAAACCTATGGCATGCCGGGCCCGGATATCGACGCGGAAATCATCGCCCTAACCGACCGGCTGTGGAAGCAATTGGGGATTCGCGATAAAGTCGAACTGCAAATCAATTCCCTGGGTACCAGCGAAGAACGTCTGACCTACCGCGGCAAACTGGTCGACTATTTCCAACAACATCTGGCGGTTTTGGACGAAGACAGCTTGCGCCGCCTGGAAACCAATCCGCTACGCATTCTGGATAGTAAAAACCCCGACATGCAGGCCATGCTGCAACAGGCTCCGGTGTTGCTTGAGCACCTGGGCGAAGAAAGCCTGGCGCATTTCAATAGCCTGAAAGCCACGCTGGACGACCTGGGCATCGCCTACCAGTTGAATACCCGCTTGGTGCGCGGCCTGGATTATTACGGCAAGACCGTATTCGAATGGGTCACCGAGCACTTGGGTTCGCAAGGCACCATCTGCGCCGGCGGCCGCTACGACGGCCTGATCGAACAATTGGGCGGCAAAGCCAACCATGCCATCGGCTTTGCGATGGGCATGGAGCGCATCCTGGCCCTGCTCGAGTTGCTGGATAACGTACCGGTCGAACGTACCACGGATGTTTACATGATACGCGTCGGCACCAGTGCCGAAGTGGCCGGCATGCGCTTGGCAGAGCGCATCCGCGATGCGATTCCCGGCTTAAAACTGCAAGTCAATTGCGGCGGCGGCAGCTTCAAGAGTCAGTTTAAAAAAGCCGATAAATCAGGTGCAGAGTACGCCATCATCATCGGCGACGACGAAGCCCAACGCGGCGAAGTGGCCTTGAAACCCTTGCGTATCGACGCTGAACAAAGCACGCACAATCACGACCAACTCCTGCAAACCCTGCAAGACTGGCACAGCCAATAATCCCTTGTAACCTGAGAATAGAAGAGAACTACCGTGGCAATTTACGATACCGAAGAAGAACAGCTGGAACAGTTGAAAAAATGGTGGGAAGCCAATCAGACTTCATTGATCGCCGGTGTTGTCACCGCAATAGTATTGGTGAGCGGCTGGAATCTTTGGCAAAACCACCAACTGGACAAACGCAACCAAGCCTCGCAAATGTACCAACAATTATTGGACAGCGCGGCCAAGGACAATAGCGAATCCACCGAAAAACTGGCGGAACGCTTGCCTATCGAATTTCCCGGCACCGCTTACGCCCACTATGCCGGCCTGCAACTGGCCAAAAGTAAAGTGCAAAAAGGCGATCTGGAAGGCGCTAAAGCGATTCTGGAAAAATCAATCAAAGAAGCCGACAGCGATGAATTAAGACATGTCGCCCGTCTGCGTCTGATTCAGTTAATGTTGGCTACCGGTCAATACGAACAAGGCTTGCAATTGATCGCTGCGGTCGATCCCGCCAAATCCGAAGGATTTTCCGCCAGTTACGACGAATTGCAGGGTGACCTGTATGTGGCGCTGGACCGCTTGGACGAAGCTCGTAGCGCTTACCAAAGCGCAATCAGAACCGGTCAAGCCACGCCGTTGACTCAGTTCAAACTGGACGACGTCGCAACGCCGAGCAACGCTGCCCCGGCGACCGCCAATTAAGCTCACTCCAACGGATACACGCTTTAGCATGTTAATCAGGAACTTCAGATACCGCTCACTTTTCCCGCTGCTTGCTTGTCTGCCTATGCTGGCCGGCTGCGCGGGACTGGATGCCGGACGCGACTTTATCTCGGGCTTAACGGAATATATCACCGGCGACGACGACAACGCCGATCCACCGGCCGCCTTGCAGGAATATACCCCTGAAGTGCAAGTCGAGGTGCTATGGAAGGAATCAATCGGTAATGGCGCGGACGAAAAATATCTGAAACTGATACCCGCAGTCGCTGAAGGCACAGTCTACGTCGGCGACAACAAAGGCCATTTGCAAGCTCGCGGGGCCGGTAACGGCAGCCTGACCTGGGAAAACAACACCGATTACAGCTTCTCGGCCGGTCCCGGCCTGGGTGTACATACGGTGGTGATGGGTACCAGCACCGGCGAAGTCATCGGTTTTGACAAAGCCAGCGGCGAACAACGCTGGAAAGTTGACGTGCCTAGCGAAGTATTGGCCGCTCCCGTGGTGAGTCGCGGGATCGTCATCGTCCGTACCACCGACGGCAAGATCATAGGCCTAAAAGAAGATAACGGCGCACAACTCTGGACCTTCGAGCACAACGTACCGGCCTTGAGTATCCGTGGCACCGGCGCGCCCATCATCATTGATGACAATGTGATCGCCGGCTCGGCTAACGGTAAGCTGGAGGCCCTGCAATTAAGAGACGGCAAATCCATCTGGGAAGCCACGATCGCGATTCCAAGCGGCCGTTCCGAAGTGGAACGCTTGGTCGATCTGGATGTCGATCCGGTCGCGGCGCGCGGCGCGATTTATATTGCCGGCTTCACCGGCGGCGCGTCCTCTGTTTCGGAAGTGGACGGCGACGTGCTGTGGCGCAACGAAGCGGTGTCGTCCTACACCGGCCTGAGTCTGGATTATCGTTACCTTTATGTCAGCGACACCCAAAGCGAGGTCTGGCAACTGGATCAACGTAGCGGCGCCTCGTTGTGGAAACAAAAAGACTTACACAACCGCCAATTGACAGCGGCGGTGGTTTATCAAAATTATGTGGTAGTTGGCGATTTCGAAGGCTACGTACATTGGCTGTCCAATAGCGACGGCCGCCAATTGGGCCGCATTCAGGTCAGTAAAGCGGCGATAGAAGCCAAGCCGGTAGTCGTGGACGACACTGTTTACATTTACGCCAAAGACGGCACCTTGGCCGCCTTGAGAGCAAAATAAATTCATGTTACCCGTTATAGCCCTAGTGGGCCGCCCCAATGTCGGCAAATCCACACTGTTCAATTATCTAACCCGCAGCCGCGAAGCATTAGTCGCCGACTATCCCGGCCTGACCCGCGACCGCCAATACGGTCGCGTCAAACGCGGTGAACGCGATTGTCTGATAGTAGATACCGGCGGGATTACCAACGAACAGGAAGGCATAGACGTCTTCGCCAAAAAGCAGGTGGAAATCGCCTTGCAGGAAGCCGACGTCGTGTTTTTTCTAGTCGACGCCCGCGATGGCCTCAACGCCATCGACGAAGCCATTGCCGACATGTTGCGCAAGCTTGGCAAACCGGTAGTGCTGGTAGTCAATAAAGTTGACGGCATAGACAGCAATACCGTGACCAACGATTTTTATAGCCTGGCGCTCGGCGAACCCATCGGGATTGCCGCCACGCACGGCCGCAATGTCCACGACTTGCTGGATCGCATCGACGAGCTGTTGCCGGTAGTCGAGGACGAATTCGAAGAACAAGATCCGGGCATCGCCATTGCCATCGTCGGCCGCCCCAATGTCGGCAAATCGACTTTAGTGAATCGACTGCTCGGCGAGGAACGCGTCGTAGTGTTCGACGAAGCCGGCACAACCCGCGACAGTATTTATATCCCCTTCGAACGCAACGGTCAGAAATTCACCTTGATCGATACCGCCGGCATGCGCCGCCGTTCCAGGGTATCGTTGACGGTGGAAAAATTCAGCATCATCAAATCGCTGCAAGCTATCGAAAAAGCTCATGTGGTGATTTATTTGATCGACGCCCGCGAAGGTGTGACCGATCAGGATGCACATATTTTAGGTTTGGTCCTGGAAGCCGGCCGGGCCTTGATCATCGGCTTGAACAAATGGGATGGTCTGAACGCCGAACACCGCGATTTCGTGAAAAAGCAGATCGAAATCAAATTGTCGTTTTTGGAGTTCGCCGAAAAACATCCGATTTCCGCCCTACACGGCAGCGGCGTCGGGAAGTTGTTCGACGTAGTGCATACCTTGTACGACTCGGCCATGACCGATATGTCAACGCCCTTGCTGACCCGGATTTTGACCGACGCTCTGACAGCGCATCAGCCGCCACTAGTCGGTGGTCGAAGGATTAAATTGAAATACGCGCACCAAGGCGGCCGCAATCCGCCGGTGGTGGTAATCCACGGCACCCAGACAGACTCGTTACCAGGCGCTTACAAACGCTATTTGATGAATTACTTCCGCGACCAGCTGCGACTGACGGGTACACCGATACGCTTGGTATTTAAGTCGCCGGAAAACCCGTTTCAAGGCCAGAAAAACCCGCTGTCTGATCGCCAAGTGAAAAAACGCAAGCGCTTGATCGATTTCAGTAAACGAAAAAAATAACAACTCAAGATACCTGGAGCATTCCTATGGCAACCATCACTTTCCAAGGCAAGCCGATCAACACTATCGGCGACTTACCGGCGGTAGGTGCGCAAGCGCCTGATTTCCAGCTAACCAATCGTAAAATGCAGGATGTGGGTTTGGCGGAATTCGCCGGCAAACGTAAAGTGCTGAATATTGTCCCCAGCCTGGATACGCCCACCTGCGCTACCTCGACCCGCAAATTCAACGAAAAAGCCGCGCATCTGGATAATACCGTGGTGCTGGTGGTGTCAGCCGACCTGCCTTTCGCGCAAGTACGCTTTTGCGAAGTCGAAGGCATCAAACACGTGGTGCCGCTCTCCAGTTTCCGTTCCAAATTTGCACACGACTACGGCGTCGAACTGTTAGACAGCATTTTGGCCGGCCTGACCGCGCGCGCCATCGTCATCATCGACGAAAACGACAAGGTGATCTACACCCAATTGGTTAGTGAAATTGCCGACGAGCCTGATTATGTCAGCGCATTGGCGGCGTTGCATTAATCGTAAACCGGAGCGCCGAGTCCGATTTTCAGCTCGGCGCAATGAACATTTCTAATGACCCATCGCCTCCGACTGTGCCAAACCGCTGGATTTATTAAGCCTTAGCCAGGCGTTCCGCTTGATCGTACATCGCGCAAAATAGCTGAATAACGACAAAAATCATGGTCCGGGTGGTGCGCAGCGCATCCGGATCAGTCGGGCTTTCGGCGACATATTCGCTGATCGTTTCGTCCATGAATTTAACCAAGTCAGGTTGCGAGTTGCTATCGATCAGGCGCTCGGTAAATCGATTCTGAAATTTATCGCGAAACTTCGTATCCATCTGGTTACCCGGCATGAATGCCTGCAACTCGGCATCGAGTAAGGCGGCGGTGTTCTGTAACCATTCCATGCTCAAGACCCGCTGATCCGGCAAATCGCCGAAAGCATGCTTGAATACGCAAATCACATCAAAACAAAGATCCATGAATAGATTCGCCAGGTTCCGATCCTTATCGGCAATCAACGCCGAAAACACGCCAAAGATGGTTTGCGCCAAGGCAGGCTGCTCGGTTTGGAATTGCTGAAGTATGGCGCGGCCAGCATTTTCATCCTGGCTTTTGGCGTATTGCAGGGCCTGATACAACTCTCGGTCGGTTAATTCACGCATCGTCATTTCTAAATAAGTTCAACAAATATCCCGACGATATAGTATCAAGCCCCTGCCTGATAACGGATATTTATAATGTGTAGAACTGTTATTCTCTCGGTCCTTAAATAGCGGCTCTCCCGCGTACACAGCAATCAGGTATTTTCAGAGGTTTTCTTTAGTTAACCAGCGTATGACCGCGTTGACGCATGCAGGTTTTAAATGCCCGTTTAAAGCCCTCGTTGGCTTTGTACCCTTCCCACAATCCTGCAGGAATAGCCAATATAGCGCCACCGGCGGCACCGGTTGCGGCGCTGCCGGCTATCGCACCGACTGCCGCGCCACCCGCAGCACCGGTAACCGCACCGACGCCCGCGCCCATACCGATTTCTTTGGTGATATCCGACGCTTGTTCCGCCAGCGACTTGCACTCGACCATGTCGCGTTGCGCGGTTTCCGGCTGTTGGTCCAAGCGCGGATCGATGATCGGATGCCAACCACTCATGGATGCGCAGCCGCTGGTTAATGTGGCAAGTACCAACATAGTGGGTAAATATTTTTGTGTCATTTTTTCTCCAAAACAGACATGTTTAAATCGTTAGATAACATTTCAGCATTTATGCTTAAGACATAGAGCGATGCCGCTGCGGGATGGACACCGCGGCACGCATTAGAAGTGATAAAGTTGTGGGATATTGCTGCCGACTGGTTTGTACCATTCCTTAAAATCTATCGGCAGCTCGAGTAAGGGCGCTGTTATGCAATATTTTAAGAGGCCGTCAATGGCAACATAAGTGCCGCCGCCAATGCATTTTTCGCCAAGCTGTTGATTCAATAAAGCATTCGAGTCGCACATAATCACTCCACAAGTTATTCACTTGCGGAAAATTCTAAGTTTGGCGACTTAAAATCTACTTAAGCTTTGATTAGGATCCGGTTAAAAGCAGCCGGCTATTTAGACCGCGCCGAACCGGCGTCATGCTCGGAAAGGCTTTGCAAAACCTGGTTAAACAGGCAGTATATTCAAATGAATACCCTCACCCAGCTCCAGACAGATATCAATACGCGCGTAAAAACCATCCGCGACGGCCAACCCGATTGGCTATGCCGCCAGGGTTGCGATAGCTGTTGCCGACGGCTTGCCGCAGTACCCAAAATCACCGAGGAGGAATGGCGTTGCCTGCAAGAAGGCCTAAAGGACTTACCTCCGGAGCAACTTCAGGAAGTCGGCCGGGCGATAGCCGCACTGGCCGGCCAGACGTCGCGCCCGATCATCTGCCCGCTGCTGGACCAGGCGAAAGGCGCCTGTCTGGTCTATGCCCACCGCCCAGTGGCTTGCCGAACTTACGGCTTCTATGTCCAGCGCGACCAGGGGCTTTACTGCAAGGATATCGAATCGCTCGTTACCGATGGCGCGCTGAACGAAGTAGTGTGGGGCAATCATGACGGCATCGATCATCGACTACTCGCTCTAGGCGAGTCGCGCGAATTGCCGGAGTGGTTTGCGGATTGGTCTCTAGCAGACTTGAAATAAGGCTCCTGCCTCGCAGTGAGCTAATTGAGGGCAATGCGAACAAATGCTTGCCACTTCCGACAATAGATCATTCTGCCTTTCCTCCTGAATTTGCCGCAACAAATACGCATTAAATTTATTGTCGGGTGGCTTGATATATAGCGGATAGCCGAGCCCGAGTAACAAAGTGCTGGCGAACTGGGCTTTGCGTCCGCCATTGTCTATCATCGATTCCTCTTCCAAAAATCGCGCAAGCGGGCAATTTCGCCCGAAGTCTATTTTGCTCATTACCGTATGCTTTTTGCATAAATTCATGTAAAAAGCATACGGTAATGAGCAAAAAAAATAACCACCTGTATATGGTAATTATTTAGCACATATATGCCAATCACATAAAATCGAAGAGCTTGGATGCGCTACTTGGTAGTAATCAGACCGTGATCGATGGCAAAGCGCGTGACTTCGGCCGTGCTGTGCAGGCCTAGATTTGCCATCAGGTTCCTGCGGTGCGAGATGACCGTTGGCGTGGCTAGGTGTAGCTGTCTTCCGATTTCGGCAGAGGTCATTCCCGTAGCAATCATCCCGAGAATCTGCCGCTGCCGCTTGGTCAGACTTTCGGCTGCTTTAACGTTTTCTGCCTTAGAGGTTAAAGGCGATGAACTTTCGCGTATGAGCGATTCAATCCGCTTCAGCAAGTCCACACCTTCTTCATTCAGGCGCTTGCGTTGGCTAATATCCAATATCGTGCCGACCATGCGTAGCGGGTTATTTTGCCTGTCCCGAAGGGTAACCCTGCCTCTTGCTTCGACCGATACCCAATGGCCATCCTTGTGCCTCAACCGGTGTTCGCTTTCGAAGCTGACGGTTTCACCCTGCAAATGCGCTGAGATTTTCTGTTTGAAGTGTTCAAGGTCCTTGGGATTGACCAAATCCATCCAGTCGTCTTCGTTGTCGCCCAACTCCTCCTTGTTGTAGCCGAGTAATTCGAACCAGCGATTGCCTGTTGTGACTTTACGTTCAGGAATATGCCAATCCCATAAAACCAATCCCGATGCCGCCAGCGCCATTTCGAGTTGTTCCTCGCTTTCTGCCAGCGCCATTTCGGCCTGCTTTTGCTCGGTAACATCCTGGCCCATGCCCATCCATTCGAGAATGCGGCCTTGTCTATCGCGAACCGGCACCGCACGCACGTTCATCCAGCGCCATACGCCATCATGGCGGCGAATGCGGTGTACGTTCAAGAACGGTTCGCCGCGCTCGACTGCGGATTTCCAGAGCGCCGCAGCCGCTTCGACATCGTCGGGATGCACGACCTTGGCCCACCCCGCGCCGAGCATTTCTTCCGCTGTCTGGCCGGTGAATGCCATCCACGCCGGTTGGGGGGCAACCTGAAGACCATTGGCAGGGCAGAACCATGTCACGACACTGGTTGTTTCCACCAACGTTCGGTAGCGTTCCTCGCTGGCCTGCAAACTGGTCAAGGCTTCGCGCTGGACCGTAATGTCACGACCAACCGACTGAATTTCCTTGAGTATGCCGCCAATATCGTAGAATCCTCGATTGATGAATTGCATCCAGCGCAGTTCGCCCCCAGCGACATACACCCTGTTCTCGATGGTGACGACGGGGTGGTCCGGCGACATCTCGCTTAGCCTGGCCTCGATCATGGGAATATCGTCGGGATGGGCTGCCGGATGCCAGCGATGACCAATCAACTCGTCGGCGACTTTGCCAAAAACCCGACAAAAAACATCATTGACGAACAGAAAGGCTCCGTCAGGCAGGAACCGACTGATAACCTCGGTCTGATCTTCCACGACTGACCGATAGCGGGACTCGCTCACTTCTAGTTTTTGAAGACCTTGATAGCTTGCGGTTCTATCGACGATTGCCCCCACGGCCACATCAGAGCAATCCCCAAAACTTGAAATATTGAATTCATACCAACCCGTCGAGCCATCCTTGCGCTTCTGCGGGATGATGCCGGTATAGGTGCTGCCCTCCGCAATAGCAGCGTAAGCCTCACGCCCGAATGCCTCATAGCTGTCCTGGTCAAGAAACAGGTTTCGGGTAGCCTGGTTAATTAGTTCATCCGGCTCGTAAGCAAAAATACGATGCATGGCCGCGTTGGCCCAAACGATGTGCCTATCCTTAATTATCGCGATGGCGATGAAATCACTATTCAGGATTGCGGCTGATTGACCAATTGATTTTTCGAGCATGACGCAGACCCGGCTTGTAGATAGCCAGGTATTTTGCCAGAAGGAACGCTTTAAGCGTCGAGTAATTGCCCCACTTTTCTATTCCAAGCATAAGGCTAGGGAAATGAGGGAACCCACGAGTTGAGTTCCCATGCCTATTTGCTAACCCGGCCCTTAAATATTGTCGCTCCAGTCAAGGCGGGAGCGACAATATTGGCTTCGCTGCGCAGTCTAAACGGCTCCCGCCTTTGCGGGAAGACGACTCCAGGTAATTAAGGGCCTAGTCAACAATATCATTCCGCAGGCGGCGAATGATGGCTATTGTGACCGGGTATGTCCGGATTGCCGTGGTCCTGGGTTTGGGCATCGAACCACTCATGCAGGGCCTGAACGAATTGAGGATATTCGGTGGAAAAATGAATCTGTCCGCCGTTATCCAAGGCTTGATATAGAACTTTTATATCGTCGACTTTTGCCTTTTTTAACTGCGCCAGTCCAGGCATATCCGCACCGTGCAAACGTTCGGTGACCGAATAATCTCCCGCTTTGTATTGTTCAGCCCTTTTTTGCAAATGCGCCTGGATCAATTTGATTTGCGAGGTGTTGTCCGCCGATTTGATCACCACATGCTGGACGCCGCCGTGAACCGTTTTGGTAAAGGTTTGTACCGTCCCCTTCACCGCGTAAGGCACTATTGTCTGTAATTGTTCTTGATTGATGGGTTTAGCGGGCGCATGTTCAATGGCTTGCACGACGATAAGGCATTGCAAAAGGCCCAGTATTATTAATAGGTAGTGTTTCATGGCGATACTCCGAGTAAGTTAACATTCATCCTGAACACTGAGTTTTTATCCGGTCGTTCAATACCGTTTGCTCCGAGCTTGCCGGAGGATATAGCCCACTTGGCTTCGATAAACTTAGCCGGAGCGGGATACCGGTAATAAATAGGGCCGGATTAGCAACTTAGTAATTCGCTGGCTCCGTTCTTTATACACAAAATCCGTTTTGGCAAAATCCTTAAGCTTTCCATTGACCGAATTGATTGAGGCGCTCGACATTGTCGGGTAAAAACACATGTACCTGATTACGGCCTTTTTCTTTGGCTCGGTAGCACGCGCTATCGGCGTTATTTAAAAACTCATCGACATCTCGAACACTACAGGTCACCGCGGCTACTCCGATACTGGCGCTAACGGTAAATTCGGTATCCCCCCAGTTAAATTTGAAATTGCGCAGGCTATCGCACAGTTCATGGGCGATATTGCGTGCCTGGTCAAGCGTGGTGTGTTCCAGCAACAACGCGAACTCGTCACCGCCCAGCCGGGCCAGAGTGTCGCGTTGCCGCAGTTTGGAGGACAAAACGGCACTTATTCTGCGCAATAATTCGTCCCCGGCTGCGTGTCCGCAGGTATCGTTAACCTGCTTGAAATGATCCAGGTCGATATAACAAAGCGCGTGTTGAAAATAGCCGGGGCGGGCACTGGCCAATACTCTGGTCACCCGTTGTTCGAAGGCTGTCCGATTGACTAGTCCAGTCAAAGGATCGTGGCTGGCGTGATAGGCCAAACTCCGAATTTTGGTATGAGATGCGGACATGTCCCAAAACACCAGTACCACGCTGTCGACGAATCCATCCAGCGCGACCGGATAAAACGAATATTCGACCGGAAATGAACCGCCATCCTTGCGCTTAAAACTGGCGACACTGCGCTGACCGGCTATATCGCGGGCAAGGTCTGGCGACCTGAGAGCTTCCAGGGCTAGTGTTAAATCGTCAGCTAGCATGGTGATTATGTCTTGCCCCAGAGCGTCTTCTTCGGAATAACCCAACATCTGCAACGCGGCCCGGTTAACGAAGCTGCAACGACCATTCGCATCCAATCCGACAATACCTTCGCCGGCCGAATCCAGCAGTAAGCGAAAGCGCCTCTCGCTGTTGCGCGCCTCGGTATTGGCGTGTTTGAGCTTAACTAAGGTGGCGTCAAGGCTGGCATTGGCGGACTTGAGGATGGCGCATTGTTTTTCCAGTTGCTCAGTGCGCTTGAATACCAGTTCCTCCAGGCGTTGCCGGTAATAGCTCAGTTCCTGCTCGGTTTCCTTGTCTTTGGTAATATCAACCAGGACACCCTGCAAAAACAAACTATCGCCAGCTTCATTTCGCACCACATTGGCTTCGTCCAGAAACCAGCGATGGTGTCCGTCGTGATTGCGTAATCGGTATTCGCATCGCAAAGGCGCATGATGTTCATAGGTATAGGCGTAGGCTTCCACGGTCACGGCCAGATCGTCCGGATGCACCTGCTTAAGCAAACCTTGCGGATCATCAAGCCAATCTTGCTGGGTATAGCCCAATTGAGAAATTTGCGGGCTGACATATAACAGCTTTACCGGCGTTTCCAGCGATGCGATATAGGTGATGACCGGCATTTGTTCTACCAAGCTCCGGTACTTAGCTTCCGCCTCACGCAATTGCTCCAGGGCTTCGGTCTTCTCCACAAGCATTTGTTGTTCATGCTGCATTCGGCAAACTTCAGTGGGCGATTCGGCGTCCGCGACACTAGTGCAGTGGTGAGATTTTCCCGCTAATAATGTCGCATCATCCAATGCTGCCTGTATCAGGTTCGAAACATTGGGCTGCTTGACCGTTTCCGCTTGATTGGCGATATAGCCGGCGTCCAGCATATCCGGCGATTGCCGGTCCCAGCGCGATCGTTCGGGCTGACGGTCTTCAGCGAGTTTGAGATCGTGATGACTGGGTTCTTCCTCGCAAAATACCGAATCGTGATCTTGAAACGCCGCTAAGGAATGTTTGTTAGCCATCCGATTGGCAGGATCGTAGTCCATAACTAGTAAGCAGCTATTGGCTCTGGCTGATGCAGTGTTCATAAAATCGCCCCCCTATCGGTGACTGGGTTTCAATAGCCTGAGTGACCAGACAAAATCACGGGGCGATTTTTCAGCGCCGATAGACTTTATCAGCCAAACGCGTAGCGCTTCCTGAGATCTTTGACATGTCCATAAGACGTTATTGCAGTAATAGGTTTGGACAGCGGTGACAGATTAGCGCTAATAGCCACTAGCCGAGCAAACTCGTTTTTGATGACCTGGTAACACTCGCAACTTTGCGCTTCCAGGCCGGCGCGCTCCAGTACGCTGATATGCCCACGGCAATACCGAATCACCCCGGCTTGCTGTAATTTCCCGGCAGCCTCGGTGATACCTTCGCGGCGTACGCCCAACAGGGTGGCGATGGATTGTTGCGTTATCGCTATCTCGCTCCCACTCTGCCGGTCCAGAATCATCAACAGCCAGCGCGAGAATTGTTGATCAATTGAATGGTGCCGGTTGCAGGCGGCTATCTGCGTCATATGCGTAATCAATGCCTGGGTATAGCGGAGTAACATGCCATGTAACGCGCCGCTACGCTGTCCGCCTATCCGTTCAATTTCCTCCTCAAATAGACTCCTGCGCAAACGATAGGCATAGCCCGGTATGACCACGACAGCTTGATGCGGCATGGATTCCCCACCCATGAACAGCGAAATGCCCAGCATGCCTTCGTTGCCGATCAAGGCCAGTTCGCTGGAGGCGCCATTCTCAGTAAAGTAAAGCTTGGCTATCACGCCGGTGACGGGAAAATAGACATAACGCAGTGATTCATCCGGTTCACAGAGCACATCGCCACAACGCATTTCAACCCGTTCCAGTAGTTTTGAAACGTGCGCGTAATTGGCTTCGGGCAGCATGGCGAGTAGCTGGTTTTGTCTTGGCTGGTCCATTTCACTCATCAGTTATTTCCGGATTGTTTGGCGAGGGCTGCATCAGGTATTCATATTGCTGAAACGGGAAATCCATACCAACATGGCGCGTTTTAACACAGCGGCTATCCGGTAAAAATACGTACTGCTACTTAGGCGGAAATCTGATTATTCACCTTGCCCGCAGATTCCCTATACTCGCCAAGCTGTAAACACTGCGGAGCGAATTCGCTGAAAGTTGCAAATGGGCAAAAGCGACCGAGCATTGAAGATAAGTTTGACAGGGTCAATTTTTCGCCAGCATACTTCTGCGCGAACTGGGGCAAGAAGCCAAGTCCAGGCATAGATCATCACAAACTAAGGCTGGCTATTTCGGCTATGGCCGGATAAAAACCCGGTTGCTAACGCCCTCTGTTGCCGAAACAGGGCTTACCGGCTAACCACCCGCACAATACTGCTTGAGTGACACCCATCGAAGATAAGCCCGAAGCGGTCTCAATGCTGTCCCAACTGGAAAATGACTCATGACTGACGAGCGTTACAAGTCTGCAAACACTGCAAGTCCTTTTCGACCAGAAGTGGAGAACAGACACCCAAACTCAAAAAAAACCTCCTGTTCCCAGGATGCTCCAGAGACAATCTTGCAAGAACTGCAAGTGCGTCAGATTGAATTAGAGACCCAAAATCAATCGCTGCTTCAGGCCCAACATACACTTCAGCAGTCGCGAGACCGCTTCCAGCATCTTTACGATTTCGCCCCGCTCGCCTACCTCACACTCAGCCCGGACCATATAATATCCGCCATAAACTTTACAGCCACCACGTTGCTGGCTGTTGAGTGCCAAAACGTAATTGGCCGTGATTTTTCAAGCTTGATTGCCGATCAGAGCCGCGATTTTTGGCAAAGGCGTTTATTGCAGATTCAGCAAAGCAGCGAAAATCAATCTTGCGAATTGCACATGCTGCGTGGCGACAACACTGCATTTCCTGCCAGACTCGACTGCCTAATGGTCACCGATCCCGCCGACCAGCCGGAACTGCGCATTACCCTCACCGACCTCACTCGACAAACACAAGCAGAATCATCGGTGCAGGCGCAAAGCCCGACGCTGTGCGCGGCGCTTATACAATCGGCGCGGGATGCAATCGTCTGCATCGACGCAAAATACCGTATCGTATTATTCAATCCCGCAGCCGGTAACCTGTTCGGCTGCCGCGCGGATCAAGCCATTGGCGACGCTATCGAACACTTTATTCCGGCTGGTTTTCCGGCCATTTATTCAGCGCCGAAATCGGGAGACGCTAGCGATCATCAGGCGAACGAACTTCGCACAGTGACCGGCGTGCGCGCTAGCGGCGAAGAATTTCCGATGGAAGCCGTCATTTCCGAGATAGACACTGGCGGGCAAACCTTGTATTCCCTCATTCTGCGCGATGCGGACGGGCGCAGCCTCCTGCAAGCCGGACGTCATTTGCAGGATCAACTGTCCAAAGTGGCGGCTTCCGTACCCGGCGTTATTTGTTCGTTCCGTTTGGCTGCGGATGGTTCAGCCAGCATGCCTTATGCCAGTCAGGCGCTTGAATCCCTGTACGGACTGGCTCCCGAAGCGGTGGCCGAGGACTTTAGTCCGGTATTTGCCAGAGTTCATCCCGACGACATCAAACTTATCAACGAAACCATCAGCGAATCGGCGCGCAGCCTTGAACCTTGGCGCGACACCTTCCGCTACCAACATCCCAGTAAAGGCGAAATCTGGATAGAAGGGCATTCCATGCCGATGCGGGAACAGGGCGGCAGCATTTTATGGCATGGCTATCTTCAAGATATTACCGCGCGAAAACAGGCTGAATCGGTATACCGCGATCAGGATAGGGAACTGCAACTGATCATGGATGCCACGCCGGCGCTGATCGCCTATTTGGATGTCGATTTTCGCTATGTGCGCGTGAATGCGACTTACGAACGCTGGTTCGGCATCTCTCCGGAACAGGTTATCGGCCGCACCGTGCCGGATATTTTGGGTGTCGCGGCGTGGGACATCGTCCGCCCGTATCTGGAACGGGCATTAGCAGGCGAGCAGGTGAGCTTTGATCAACAAATTCCCTATGGCAACGGCAAACCCCGCTGGGTGCATGCGACCTATATTCCTAATGCTGATGAAACAGGACGGCGGAAAGGTATTGTGGTGCATGTGATCGACATCGAAGAGCGCAAACAGTCCGAGCAGAAAATTGCCCTATTGAACCAACGCTTGCAGCGCCGCGTGGAGGAAATGCAGGTTATTTACAACACGGTACCCATTGGACTCGCCATCGCCGGCGACAAAAGCGGGCAACATATCCGCGGAAATCGGGCTAATGAGCAAATGTTAGGCTTACCCCCTACCTCGGAACTATCGCTGTCCAGCGGGAACCCGCCGGCCATCACGGTATTACAAAACGGCTATCCGTTGGCCGTCGAGGATCTGCCGATCCAGCGTGCTTGCCGGGGAGAAGTGGTGACCGACGAGACTCTGGATATAGTCCGCCCGGACGGCAAAGTCATTACCGTGGTGTCTAATGCATCGCCATTGCTGGACGATAAGGGTCAACCGCGCGGGGCCGTTGGGGCATTTTTGGACATTACTCCGCTCAAAGTAGCTGATGACGCCCTGCGCCGCAGCGAGGCTTTCGTACGCTGTATTCTGAATTCGCTGCCCGCGCATGTGGCAGTGCTGGATGATAGCGGCTTGGTGACTACAGTCAACGCGCCTTGGGATTGCTTTGCTATGGAGAACGGCGGTTCGTCCAGTCAATTGTCGGAAGGCGCCAATTACCTTGAGGTTTGCCGTCGTTCGTCGGCGGCAGGCGACCGGGACGCGCAGAAGGCTTTGACCGGTCTTGAAAGCCTGATAGCGGGGCATCAGTCGGAATTTATGATGGAATATCCGTGTCGGACCGCGCTTGGCGAGCTATGGTTTATGATGCATGCCAAACGTATTACCCAAGGTTTCCAGGGCATGATTATTACCCATGTAGACATTACCGAACTGAAGCGCACCCACGCGGAATTGCGGCATACCGAGACCCGTCTGGCGCTGATCATCGACGAAGTGAACGCCGGTTATTGGGACTGGGACTTAGTGTCGCAAACCTTATTTCTCTCGCCGGAATGGAAACGGCAAATCGGTTTTGACGACCATGAGATGCTGAACCGCTGGGAAGAATGGGAATCTCGATTGCATCCGGATGATCGGGCATGGGTCTTGGCAAGCACCGAAGACTATCTCGCCGGCCATCAGTCGGCTTACGAACTGGAATTCCGCTTGCGGCACAAGAATGGCTCGTATCGCTGGATCCATGCGCGCGGCAGCTTATTGCACGACAAAAATAACCGGCCTTATCGACTGCTGGGCATCAATTTCGACATCACCGACTACAAATTGACCCGGGAATTGAGCGAACGCCGAAATCGGATGGAACAGTCATTTCGGGTATCGCTGGCGACACAGACGATAGCGGCGATTGCTCACGAACTTAACCAACCCCTGGCCGCCATTTCCTCGTATGCCGATGTGGCGTTGCGCCTATACCAATCAGAAAAACCGGATGCGCAAAAACTCAAGCACGTGTTGGAAGCCTGCGTGCAACAAGCTCAGCGTGCCGGCGAAGTCATACGGCAGCTATTCAGCCATTTGAATAAAACCGAGACCGTCGGCGAACGGGTCGATATTAACTTTTTAGTGACAGAAGCCTGCGCATTTGTAAAAAACGACAGAACCTTAGACACGTTTAACATAGAACTGGACCTTGCTGTCGATTTACCGCAGACGACGGTCAATGCACTGCAAATTCAAAAGGTGCTGGTCAATCTGATCAGCAATGGTCTGGAAGCGATGCAGGAACACGGCAAGCTGTCCGAGGTATTGCGCGTAACCACCGGCCGATACGCCGATGATCCTGACATGGCAATAGTTTGTGTTTGTGACAGCGGTAAAGGCTTGGCGGATGCCATTGCCCTGAAAACCCTGTTTCAACCTTTTTACTCGACTAAACCCGCGGGCCTGGGAATGGGCTTGGCCATCAGCCGTGCCTTGATTCAAGCCCATGGCGGCAATATGTGGGCGGAGCGGAATGTCGGCGACGGTCTGAGTCTGTTCTTTACCTTACCGTTTGCAAAATGAATACTCAGCCCTGCGTATTCGTGGTGGACGACGATGATGCGGTCCGCGATAGTCTGGGTTTGGTATTTGAAACCGCGGGCCTCGCGTATCAAACATTTGCCAGCGCCGAATGCTTTCTGGAACGCTATTGCCCGGACCAGCCCGGCTGTCTGGTGCTGGACGTCAACATGCCGGGACTGGATGGTCACGAGCTGCAAGCCGAACTGATCCGCCGCCAGATCCACCTCCCCATTATTTTCCTGACCGCCTATGGCGACATACCGATGACAGTGCGCGCGATGAAGGCGGGAGCTGTTGATTTTCTCACCAAGCCGGTCAGTACCGATCTGTTGCTCGACAGGGTACAGGCAGCGCTACAGATTGAAATCATCACTCACGCAGAGACCATGAAAGGACAAGCGCTGTGTAATCGGCTAAGCGGTCTGACTTCACGTGAACTGGAGATTATGGGGATGGTGGTGGCCGGTCTAACCAACAAAGAAATAGCCCGGCGCTTGGGCATTAGTCACCGTACGGTTGAAATCCACCGCGCCAAAGTGATGGAGAAAACCGGCGCGACGAATCTGCTGGAACTCGCCCGGATCTATGAGGCCTGCCGACTGTGAGTGCATCGATCCCGTTAGTCAGGCCCTTCACTATCCTTGTTTCCACGCCGGCGGAGCCCAATAACTATCGATGGCCCCAAATGCACGCTATTAATAGACCTGATGAATATTACTAATTTAACAAAGCCTGTTTTTTGGCTTAACGTATGCCAACGTCAAGTAAAACCCCATATACAAGACTCGTTAGCAATACCAAATCCGAAAATAGGTGTAACGATGACAAGAGAAAAACTTACTACTGCTCAAAAAAACCTGCTGAATAAATGCCCCAAGGAGTGGGCTGTCGTGCCGGTTGGGTCCACTAATAAAACATTGATTGCGCTGATGAAAAAAGGCTTGGTTGATTCGCGGCTATTAATTAATACATTGTTCCCGGAGCTCTCCAGATGCGAATGGCGCATAGCTCCATAGCCGCCAAAACAGCAAAGGCTTTGCCATAAAAAAGTTGGTGCAGGCCTACCTTATTCGGTGGAATAAGGCATAGCCAACAATTTCTCCCGGGTTTCCATCAGCAATGTCAAAGCCGTTTTGCAGGTTAGGCATCGGTGTAGTGGCCTTTCGTCGGACCAACAACTTATTACAAAACAAAAAACCGCAGTGCAATAGCAGCCGGATTTTTAGCTCGACACCCAAATTGTTGACTATGGACGATCAACTGCTGCGTTTACCGGGAACTTTGTCCAGTAATATGACATCGGAGAATTAAGTTTGATTGAGCATTTTGGCGAGTGCATTTAAAATCCCGACCTAAATACTCAGATTTTCTTGGGAAGTTTATTATTTTGGTCGAATGTTATTTAGGAACTATTTTTTCAACATCAATTCGCCGGTTGTCCTCTACAGCATTCGTGTATGCGGCGGCATAGGTCAGTGGTAGCCACTATGATGACTAGCGATGATTCGGCGCGCCGCCGAGGGGCGCGCCGTCAGCAAGAACGCCGGACTAATCCGTTCGCCTTCAACTCAGCGGAGTGGATCGCTTTCGTTCAGCAACAATATGTGCTGTGGCCAAAACAAGACCGACGGGTATTAGATCGCCGGCGCGCCGAGCGCCGCGAGATTGATCGTCGCGCCGGACTGCGCGACGCGGAGCGGGAAATCCCGTTTCAACGCACCCGCTGGTTTTCGGCTGAGCATATCCTCAACGACGAAGAAAAGCTGATGATTCAGGCTTTATTTGCGGAAGAAGACTAGCCTGACACGGGCCGCATCAGCGCAGCACGATGTCCGCCGGATGCCTGACCTGCAAGGCAAAACGCTGTTTCGAGCGTCTCACCCAGCCCCTCACTTCCACGTCTTTGCCTACATAGGTTTCCAGCGGCGGAAACAACCCCGCCGATATTGGCTCCACGCTAATGGACACCGTATCGGAGAATTGCAGATAACTGTGTTTGGCGGTCTTTTTGACCCCGCGGATACGTCCGGTCACGCGCTTCCAGCCCTGATAATTATTTTCATCGAGCAGCTCCGCAGCCAGCGGCGCATAGGCCTGTTCACCCCAAATCCCCAGCCTGGCTTGCTCGGCACTGCGTTGAGCCGCAAGCAAGGTGTCGAGATATTTGAAGTTCGGCGGGTAAATATTCACCGTCGCCAAACCGCGTTTCACCAGCTCCAGATTGATATGCTCCTTGTCTTCGGTAAACACGTAGGCCAAGGTGCGCTGATATTTGTCCTGTTTTTCCACATCGCCTTGCAGGAATACCTTCCGCTGCTCCAACTTTTGCTTCAACCAGGCCTTAGCCTGCTCGCCGCCGGCTTCGGCTGACTTGTTACGACCGGCAACCTCCGGCGTATTGATCCCTAAAAAACGGACTTTCCGACCGTCGCTTAGTAAGATAGTATCGCCATCGAACACCTTTTCTACCCGGTAATACGCGACGCCTGGATCGATGCTTACAACTTTGGCGTTTTCATTGCCATGATCAGCATAATGGCGGCGACCTTGCTGATCGGTCCATTGATAGACTTCGGCGTTCAGTAAAGCCGGCAATAACGCCAACAGCCAAAGACAGTGTTTAGTGCTTTTCATCATTTTTTTCGATCACCATGACTAACCAACAGATTATCGCCGCCACTCAGGCTTGGCTAAAAACTTTTGTTATTGAATACAATATTTGCCCGTTTGCCCGCCGCGAGCAGGAAAAAGACAGTATTCGCTATCAAGTCGTGTCGAGCAACAGCATCGAGGATAGCCTGGAAGCGGTAATTGCCGAGTGCGTGCATCTCGATTCCGAACCCGACACCGAAACCACCTTGTTGATATTTAGCGAGGCGTTTGCCGACTTTGAGGATTTCCTGGATTTACTGGCTATCGCCGAGCAATTGCTGATCGATCAAGGTTACGAAGGCATCTACCAATTGGCTAGTTTTCACCCGGACTATTGCTTTGCGCAAACGCCGACAAACGACCCCAGCAATTACACCAACCGCTCCCCTTACCCCATGCTGCATCTGATTCGCGAGGACAGTATCGAAAAAGCTGTCGCTAGTCATCCCGACCCGGAGGGGATTCCCGAGCGCAATATAGCGCTTACCCGCGAATTGGGCCTGGAAAAATTGCGGGCGATTGTAAATGCCTGCTACCAACAGTAGCGGAAACATTTGCCCGTATGCGTTCGGTTTTCTCGTTTCAAAATTAGCAGCGTTCTAATAGCACGGCGGCGTCGCAAAATAAGCCTGTCGAATTGTTCTTACGGCGGGATTGGATAAGACCGTTCACTATGGAATTCGTCTCGCGCCAGTTTATGCGCGGCCATCTCATCACGGCTCAACTTGATTCCTTTGGGTATTGATAGCCATCCAATTCGCAGAGACCGGAAGCCCCTTACCCCAGCTGGACGAAGCCGGCAAATCAGCAAGCACTTCATGCCTCACCGAGGCTGAGCTTGCCTAAATATCGGCAATTGACTGTTGCAAGGGCCTGTTACAAGACCATGCGGCCCGAATTCATGACTAAAAAACCTCCTTGAAAATCAGGACCGTTCAATGAATAAACCTACCCACTAGCCTATGCCGATTACGCGGCCATTTCGCCGGCTTTTTAGCAATTGCCGGATTTAGATGATAATTTATAGCCGGGAGTGACACATGAAACAACGTTTTCCAAGAATATCCGCTTTTGGTTTGGCAATCGCCGCGGGCTTGGTCGGTATCTTGGGATTTGCGGCGCTGATGGGTTTGAGTCTGCAGCAAGAGCGCGATAGCCACGTAGAACATGCGCGTATCGAGACGGCAAATATCGCTCTGGTTCTAGAGGGGCATGCACTGGCCACGATACAAAAAATCGATCTGATTCTGAAAGATCTTCAGGGGCATATTCGACCCGACGACATGCGCAGCAGCCAGTTCGATAACGCCGTTGAAAACCATGCTATGCGAGCCTTGCTGAAGGAAAAGGCCAAGGATATTCAGCAAGCGGCGGTGATCGAGATCGGCGGAATCCAGATATTCAATGCCAACGGCGATTGTATCTACAGCTCCATCGACGCTCAGCCGGCCATCAAAGTCACCGACAAAGAAAGCTTTCAAATTCATAGGGATCATCGCCAGATTGGCTTACACATTTCCCCGCCGGAAATATCCCGTACCTTGGACATCTGGCATATATCCCTAACCCGGCGCATCGATTTTCCCGACGGCGGCTTTGCCGGGTACGTTAACGTCATTGTGCAATTGAGTTCGTTCGAAAGTTTTTACGCGACGCTGAACCTTGGCGAGCACGGCGCGGTTTTACTCCGCGACGAACAGATGCGGCTTTGGGCTCGCCATCCGCACCTGGAAGCCAATCTAGGCAAAGCCATGCCTAACCACCCCCTGAACCAATACGTTGCCAAGGGTATGGCCCACGGTTCCTACTTACAGGCCAGCCCGGCCGATGGCGTCAAACGCCTCTATAGTTTTCGGCGGGTCGGCGATTATCCCTTGTACGTGTTGGCCGCCATCGCCGAACAGGATTATCTGGCCGAGTGGCGAAAACATTTGGTTTGGTACGGCACGGCCGGACTCGTCATCTTGATCGCTTCGTTAGTGTTGGCCTTGGTTGCGCGACACAGCCGCTTGAAATGGCAGAACAACGAAAGGAATTACCGCTACATCATCGAGAATGCACCGGTCGGCATTTTTCAGAGAAATTTTGAAGGTCAGTTTAGCTTTCTGAATCTCACTTTGGCACGCCAATTGGAATGCAACTCCGTCGATACCTTTCTGCAACGTTATGTTCCGGCCGAGAAGTTGTGGGCCGATCTCAATCAATTGAAGTCCTTTTATCAGTTACTGCAGACAGATAAAGAGGTACGCGACTTTGAAGCGCAAGCGGTGCTCATAACCGGGCAAACCAAATGGTTCTCGATGTCCGCCTACCTGGATGAAGAAAGCGGACAGATCAACGGTTTTACACTCGACATTACCGAACGCAAGCAAGTCGAAGAACAGCTCAAAACATCGGAAGAGCGTCTGCGTATGACGATGGATGTGGCACAAATCGGCGTTTTCGATTGGGATGTCAAAAAAGACAGTTTCGAGGTGTCACCGATTTATTTCACGATGCTAGGCTACCAGGCGAAACCCGGTCCGGGTGATCGTAACGAATGGCTGGAGCGGCTCCATCCGGACGACCGGGCCGACATCGCCGAAAAAATTGGTGCCGTACTGTCGAAACGGGCCAATGCCTACAGTTACGAAGCCAGGATGCGCCATGCCAATGGCACCTATCGCTGGATAAGTGTTAAAGCGTTCTGCGTGCAGCGAGGCGAAGACGACATGGTCACCCGCATCCTGGGCATACGCATGGACATCACCGACCGCAAACGCTACGAAGTCGAATTGGAGCACTACAAAAATCATCTCGAACACTTGGTAAATGAGCGCACGACGGCGTTGTTGGACGCCAGAAAACAAGCCGACAATGCCAACCTGGCCAAATCCGATTTCTTGGCGAACATGAGCCACGAAATACGTACCCCGATGAACGCCATCATCGGCCTGACGCAACTGGCGCTGGATACCGAGCTGAACCAGAAGCAACGCGATTACCTCGGCAAGGTATTGAATTCGTCGCGAGCCTTGCTGGGTATTCTCAATGACATTCTCGATTACTCGAAAATCGAAGCCGGGCGCATAGACATCGAGGCCATCGAATTCAACTTGGAAGAAATACTACGGGCGACGGCAGACTTGTTCTCCATACGTGCCGATGAAAAAGGCCTCGAGCTGTTCATCGATATGGCGTTAGATGTGCCCGATCAGCTGCTGGGCGACCCGCTCCGCCTCAGCCAGATCATTAACAACCTGGTCGGCAATGCCATTAAATTCACGCAACATGGCGAAGTCCACCTTCGCGTCGAGGCACAGGAAAGGACGGACGATGCCATACGCCTGCGTTTTGCGGTGAGAGATACCGGCATCGGCATCACGGCCGAACAAGCCGGTCAGCTGTTTCAGCCTTTCGCGCAGGCCGACGCCAGTATCACCCGCAAATTCGGCGGCACCGGCTTGGGGCTGACGATCTCGAAACGCCTGGTGGAATTGATGGCGGGAGAAATCACCCTGGAGAGCGAACCCGAATCCGGCAGTACCTTTGCCTTTACGGTTCGACTAGGCCTGCCGGCCGGCATTTCGTCAAGCGAGCAGACACCGGGCCGGCGTTTGCAGGATTTACACCCCATGCGTACCCTGGTAGTCGACGATCAGGAAACCTCGCTGACGATACTGCGCTCGATTTTGGAAGCTTGGCAGTTCGAGGTGGCGACGGCCCGGTCGGGCGAAACAGGTTTGCGCTTGTTCGCCGAAGCGGCGCGATGTGGCAAACCCTTCGAGCTGTTGTTATTGGATTGGAAAATGCCCGGCATGAACGGTCTGGAGCTGGCCGAGACCATAGCCGATAGCGAGCATAACAGCCGGCCGCCAATATCCATCATGATCACGGCTTATGAGCACGAGGCACTGGCCAAGTCCGCCGGCAACATTCGGGTGGATGCGATCATCGCCAAGCCGGTCACTCCCTCCAACCTGCTTAACACCCTGGTTCAACTGCAACGAAACGAAACCAGCCAGCCTGTTCCCGTCGCCGAAGTTTTCAACGCCACCCGAACCACGCTAGCAGCCATCCGTAGCGCTCGGATCTTGCTGGTTGAGGATAATAAACTCAATCAACAGGTGGCACAGGAATTTCTCATTAAAGGCGGTTTGGAGGTCACGACTGCCAACAATGGCCTGGAGGCCTTGGATTGGCTGGAGAAATCCAATTTCGATGCGGTGTTGATGGACCTGCATATGCCGGTGCTGGACGGCCTGGAGGCCGCCCGCAGGATTCGCCAATCGGCGGCGTTAAAGGAATTGCCCATCATCGCGATGACCGCGGCGGCGATGAATCAGGATAAAGAGGCCTGCTTAGCGGCCGGCATGAATGACCACATCGCCAAGCCTGTTGAACCGGAAGAACTTGCCAATGCGTTGGCGAGGTGGATCAAACCCAAATCCGCTGCGGCGCAACAGGAAAAAGCTGTCAAGATTTGCCCGGATACCGAGGCAATTGCCAAACTCGAGAGCAATCTGCCAGGCGTGGCGGTGCAAGCGGCTTTGGCCCGACTGGGAGGCAACATCGCCCTTTACCGGCGCCTATTGCTCGCGTTTGCCGAACAGCATCGGAACGCTGCAACGCTATTGCGCCAACGACTTGCTGATGACAATTCGGAGCAACTGTTTTTCGTTGCTCACAGCCTGAAAGGCGAGGCCGGCAATTTAGGTTTCGGCGCGCTTCAATCCTCGGCCGACCGACTGTGCCGGATGCTCAAAAACGGTGAGGAGAGGAATTTGATGGCGCAAACGGAAGTACTTGCACAGGAATGCGAGGCTGCAATACTTCTACTAAGTCAGTCATTAGAAAATGCTGACGATAGACTGCTTGTCTCATCTATCAATTCAAAAGAACTGTTTAAAAATACCAACCTGATTCCCGAACTAAAGAAATTGCTTCTCCAGTTGAAAGCTAAGAATCTGGATGCCCGATATTCGGTCACCGATCTCGTCCGCAAGATAGGCGATCACGAACTAGCCTTGGAATTTGCGGAAATTGCGCAAGCGACACAAGAATTGCGCTACGATGCAGCGTTGATCGCATTAGAGAAACTCTTAGAACGAAATAGCTGGACAGACCATGAATAGCCAAGATAAACGACCAAAAATATTGATCGTAGACGACTCCTTAAATAATATCGAGGTGTTGAGCAACATCCTGGGCAAGGGATACAGCACGAGCTTTGCCAGCGATGGCGCCGAGGCTTTGGCGCTGATCGGCCGCGACGCGCCGGACCTGATATTGCTGGATGTCATGATGCCGGGTATCGACGGCTTCGAGGTTTGTAAGCGCCTTAAAGCCGACCCCGCGACTCGCGATATTCCGGTGATTTTTCTGACCAGCTTGGATAGCGCCGTGGACGAGGAGTGTGGCCTTTCGCTGGGCGCCGAGGATTTTATTCACAAACCGGCTTCCGCGCCGGTGGTGTTGGCCCGGGTCCATAATCATCTGGTCCTGGCCACCACCAGACGTGAGCTTAAACAGCACAACGAAAACCTTGAGCAATTAGTGGCCGAGCGCACGGAAGAGTTGTTCCGCAAAGATCGGCAGCTGATCGCCGCGCAAAGCTCCATCATCGCCGCTTTTTGTGCGTTGGCAGAGGTCAGGGACAACGAGACCGGCAACCATATACGCCGTACCCAACGATACGTGCAGCTGTTGGCCGAACGGTTGAGCTCTAATGCGCGCTATAGTCTCTCCGATGGAGCCATCGAACTGTTGTTTAAATCCGCACCTCTGCACGACATCGGCAAGGTTGCCATTCCCGATGCGATACTGCTTAAGCCGGGAAAGTTATCGCCGGATGAGTGGAAGATTATGAAAACGCACTGCGAGGAGGGAAGGTCTGCCATCTTGTCGGCGGCACGGGATTTTGGCGACAGCGACTGGTCATTTTTGAATTACGCGGTGGAGATTGCTTATTGTCACCATGAAAGATGGGATGGCGCCGGTTATCCACAAGGGCTTTCGGGAGAGCAAATACCGCTGAGCGCCCGTTTGATGGCAATCGCTGACGTCTACGACGCTCTGATAAGCAAACGCGTTTATAAAGAAGCGTATCCCCACGAAGAAGCTGTGCGACTGATCGCTAAAGGCCGGGGAACTCACTTTGATCCGGATATCACCGATGCCTTTTTGGCTATCGCCGAGGCATTCGATGAAACTGCTCAGCGCTACAAGGATGTCGGCGACGCCAAGCCTGCTATCGAAACCGAAGCGCATTCACTATCGGCTAAATCCTGAAAGACCTAACAAAGTTTATCTTGCCGGCACCACGAACGACCTGAACGATCTGGCCGGATTAATTCCGGCGCTCAAGTTTTTAGAACGGTTTCCAAGACTGGATCAAACAGGTTGTTCCGCATTCACGCGGCAACAATGCGAGCTATCAACTGGTCTTTGCGATACTGTTGATCTCGGTGGGCGGGATAGGCGGCGCCAAAGCGATGACCAAAGTACGCGCCGCATGGTCGTTTGGGGTTTCGACCAAGATGCGCGAGCGGGTTTCAATTGCCGGTGGAAACCGCTATCGGCCGCTTGTTTAATGTATCGATTTCAATCGACCGGCATCGGCGCCGATGACGCCTTTAACTTTCTATTCAATTAGTGCTTTTCACCCCTCGTCCGCGGAAAAAAAGGGTTGGCTATATTGAAAACCGCGCAGATAGATAGCCTGACTCATGCAGACCTAAAACCCCGCTAAGCCGGGCCCCGCAGGGTATTAAAGTTTGAATGGCCAAATAATTTAAGAGTAGTAATCAAAGTCCTCTTTCTTCTCTATCTTGAAGCCCGGCTCCACATTGATTTCAATGTCCTTGAGTTTGGTTTTTTCCGGTGCCGGCGTGGCACGGACCTCCTCCATAAACTCCTTGAACCATTGGGCATTGATCACGCCAGCCATATCTTCGTCTTGCAATATATTTTGTTCGTCGGGCAAACTGCCAAAGTCCCTGGCGGTTTGCAACGCAGCCAAGCAGGCATCGTTATCGCCGCGCAACGCATAAACGCAGGCCAGATTGTAAGCCGCGCTGCCTTTTTGAATAGCACAGGCCTTTTCGAAAAAATCTTCCGCCAACTCGTATAGATCGGGTTTGGCTGCTTCCGAGCTAATGCGAGCCAATTCCATAAATGCTACGCCGCCGTCTATCGCCGCCCCTAAATAGTTAGGCGAAATCAGCAAGCAAAAAGAAAACTTGGAAATGGCGTCTTCGTAAATTTCGATAGCGGCTTTCGGCTCCTGAGTCCGGGCCTCGTGCAATAAACCAAAACCCCAGTGATACAGCGCTTCGGAAACAATCAAATGGTCGGCGATGACATTAGCAAAGCCTTGATACGCACCCTTGTATAATTGCTCGGCTTTGCTGCCTTCGCTTTTACGGGCCTGGGCAACTTGCTTGATCGCCGCATCCAGGGTGGAACGCTTTTTAAATGAACTCAATAGCGACATCGATGAATCCTCACTTCTGTTTTATAAATCGGGTTACGATAAAATAGCTGGGCATACTACAACATCCCAACCGGAAAATGTTAATGAACGAGTCACTCCCCGATCTGGAAAAAGCCAAGGTGAATTTGGAAACCTCGTCCATTCCCTGGGCCGAGTTGCAACGATTTTTCGCAGCCGGACTAGCAATCTCGGTCGCAGAGGAGCTAGATCTGGTCGAAGTGGCTTACCAGTTTTCGCGCGACAATAAAACTCAGGTCGCACAATGGCTGGATGCCGGCCTAATCGGTCATGTTTCGGATCGACAGGCCGGCGAATGGATCAGCGCCAACAGCTCGGTTTGGGCTGTTGTCGTCAGGCCCTGGGTGCTAGTTCAGGCAAGTATTTGCGCGCCAGCCAATAATCCACACTGACAAACCTGCCGCCGCCCAGGAAAAACAGCGCCAGCAGCATGATGAAATAGGTGGCGGCAAACTCAATCCCGTTATTCAGTACGACCAAGGGCCCGTTTTCGGTCAGCCATTGATAGTCGCCCTGCGCCTGTAAAATTTCCTTGGCGCGCTCCAAGCGTTCTATCGCGCCTATCGTGCGTTCGGTGGCAAAAATACCGCTACCGGCCGCAATGGCCAGCCAACCGTTTTGAATATGGGCACTGATGGCGGCCACCACCATGATCACCATCAACGGAACGGTAATCGGTCGAGTAGCAAAGCCGAACAATAAAAACAAGGCGCCGACAATTTCAAATAGCGCCACCAAAAATACCAACACATAAGGCGCCGGCAAACCCAAGCCCCATTCGACATTACCGAACCATTCGGCCGTGTCGGAAAAATTGGCGAATTTTTTGGTGCCCGCCATCCAAAACACCGGCGCCAAATAAAGCCGCAGAAACAGCGGCGCCAAAAAATCCACACATTTAGCAGTATCGCAAATGCGTTTGGACAGCTGCATAATCCCCGGTAGTTTATCGATGGCCACCGCCATTAACGAAGCAAAAGACGTATTATTCATTTTCATTCCCCTCCCCCAATTTTTTATTATGTACCCGCTTTTATGAATATCAGCAGTTCGTGCATTTTTACAGACATTCCAGCTCAGTTGCCAATAGAATTATGCCAAACCTTGTTTAGCAAGCCTACTATTCGCATCGAGCGCATCGTTTCCAAGGGTCATTGCAGTGCCGAAAACGAGTGGTACGATCAAAATCAGGACGAGTGGGTGATATTGTTACAAGGGGCAGCCAGGCTGACATTTGCCCAATCTGCACCTGTGGACCTGAAGCCGGGCGACTACCTGCTGATTCCGGCGCATTGTCGGCACCGGGTGGAATGGACCAACCCGGACATTGAGTCGGTATGGCTGGCAATTCATATTTTTGAGGTGCCGGCCGCGGAATAAACCAGCATTCGGCATGAGGAAGTGTCGTGCCCATGGCCGGACACGACGAGTCAAACTGATTAGCGGGGCTTGGCTGTTTGCTGACGCGGTTTACGTGAATTAGGTGCGCGTTTGCCAGGTTCCCCTCCTGGCCGACCATTTTGCGGTCTTCTGGCCGGTTTGTTCGGTTGAGCCGTTTGCGGTTTTGGCTTGCTATTGGTTACTACCAATGACACATTGGGATAGCCCGTATCATCAACTCGCGGAATCTGCCTTTTCAACAGCTTTTCGATGGCAGCCAACAAATAGGCCTCTTCAGGGTCGACCAGGGAAATTGCCTGACCTTCGGCGCCAGCGCGGCCGGTGCGACCAATACGATGCACATAATCTTCCGCTACTTGCGGCAAATCGAAGTTCACCACATGGGGCAATTGATCGATATCCAAACCGCGAGCGGCGATGTCGGTCGCAATTAATGCGGTAATCGAACCGTTTTTAAACTCTTCCAGTGCCCGTACCCGTGCACCCTGACTTTTGTCGCCGTGCAAGGCCGCGCAACGGATTCCGTCTTTGATCAACTGTTTGGCTAAACGATCCGCGCCATGTTTGGTGCGGACAAACACTAACACCTGCTGCCAATGACCATTGCCTATCAGGTAGGACAGTAATTCGCGCTTGTATTCGCGGTTAATGCCATAAACCAACTGCGAGACGGTATCTGCGGCAGCATTACGTTTTGCGACAGCGATTTCAACTGGATCGGTGAGGATTTGTTCGGCCAGTGCGCTGATTTCCGGGGCATAGGTCGCCGAGAACAGCAGGTTCTGACGTTTACTGGGCAACAAGGCGATGATTCGACGAATATCGCGGATAAAGCCCATGTCCAGCATCCGGTCGGCTTCGTCGAGTACAAAATGTTCAACCTTGGATAAATCCATATGCTGTTGGTGAATCAAGTCCAATAAACGACCGGGCGTGGCAACGACAATATCGGTGCCACGCTGGATCTTCTGAATTTGCGGATTGATACTGACGCCGCCGTATATCGCCTCGGCAAAAAACGGTAAATGCTTGCCGTAGGTTCTGACGCTTTCATAAACCTGCATCGCCAATTCGCGGGTCGGCGTTAAGATCAATACCCGAACCGGACGCGGCTTTTGCGGAACCGGTTGTTCTTGTAACAGTTGAAGCAGAGGCAAGGTAAATCCGGCGGTTTTGCCGGTGCCGGTTTGCGCGCCGGCCAGCACATCGCGGCCTTGTAAAATGACCGGAATGGCCTGCGCCTGTATCGGCGTCGGGGTTTCATAGCCTTGCTCGGCAACCGCCTTAAGTAGTTGCTCGGACAAACCCAATTCTGAAAATAACATGCAAAAACCTTATGTTTTGCCCGTAATTAACGGGTGTGTGAATAGAAAAGATATGGCATGATGAACACACCTAAAGTAGAAAAAATTAACTTTGCACCTACAATAAATCCTCGATAGCGTAAGCGCGATTCTTCAGCAGGGGTCAAAACAAATGAGTTTCGAAAAACGAATTCACCGTAGAGTAAAACCTAGAGGTCTACAGGCAGGCATTATTTTCAATTCCAGAACAGCCCGGGAAGTTTCGCTAAATGCGGAAATTCTGGACATCAGCTACAGCGGCATCCGAGTTAAACTCCAAGATCCGATTAGCGCGGATATTGCCGGCAAGGTTAAGATCACCATGGTATTACCGGAATCCGGAACGCCGTTCAGTGTCCACGGCATTCTGAAGCATCAACATGTCGATTCAGAGTGCGGCTTGCACTATGTCGACCATGTCGAAGGCTCAATCGACGACCTGATGTTTGAGTGCATCGAAATTGACGATACCACCGTGCTGATCAAAACCGTTTAAACACCTTGTCTGCGAAAAATAGGCCGCACACACTCTAAAGCTCTGCCTGCAAGCCTAGCTGGTAATAACAAAACGCACCGCGTCCAGCCGCAACTGGGTTTCCTGTATGCTTTCGTGCGAAAGCATGGTCATTTCCTTGAGTTGCTCTATTTCCTGCTCCTTGATACCGGGATTGATCTTTTTCAGCCGCACCAAACGTTTGATTTCACCGGTTAAGGTCGCAATCATCAGATTACTGCTTTCCGCTATCAATTTCTGCATTTGCCCGCCCGCCAACTGTTCCGCGACTTTGATCATGTCTTGAATATGCTGACGCTGGCTATTCAAAAACTGACTGATTTGCGCCTTATCGAAACTATCGCCGGTCTCGACCAGGCTATCGTGGCTAATGACAAGCGTTAGATCTTTTTTATGCTGATCGACTAAAACGCGTAACGGCGTATGCGGTAAAAACCGGCCGATTTGTAACTCGGCGGGCGCACTGCATTCTGCAACAAACAATAGCTCCAGCAGAAATTGGCCGGCTTTGAGTTGCGGATGTTTGACCACGCTCACTGCGGCATTGCCGGTCTCGCTGGACAACACCAAATCCATGGCTGACAACACCATCGGATGCTCGGCGGTGAGAAATTGCATGTCTTCCCTGGCCAACGCGATGTCACGATTGACGGTTACCGTCAAACCGTCGTCTTGCAACATCGGGAAATGGGCGATGCGCAGATTTTCGCTGGGCCACAGGATATGGCAATCGCGCGAATGATCTTCAACATCGACACCATAACAATCGAACATCGCTTCCATAAACGGCCATAAACTACCGTCGTGTTCGCCGGCCGTGATCTCGTCCACCAGACGCGCGGCTTCTTGCGGGCGGCAAGAATTTAGCTCCAACAGCAAATCGCGGCCTTTATGCAATTCCTCTTCAACCTGACTGTTCAAAGCCTTCGTGTTGGCGATTAAGGCATCCACTGCCGCCGCATCGCGGCTAAGCAACGCGTTATCGCGGGTTTCGCCAAGCAATTTCAGAACTTGCGCGGCACCCGAACAGTTATGCCGGAATGCGTCCAGGCCCTCGTCGTACCAGCGAAACAATACGTGCTGAGCACTATCGAGCAAATAAGGGATATGAATTTGAATGACATGCTTCTGGCCTATCCTATCCAGACGACCGATGCGTTGTTGCAACAAATCCGGATTTTCCGGCAGATCGAACAAAAACAGATGG